>Ga0208244_100148_pt1 | contig 90165 bp, 78 predicted proteins | sample SubbioCR12Aug_5A_FD_184828 | JGI IMG/M metagenome (GOLD analysis project Ga0208244, IMG submission 184828) | Serpentinite rock and fluid subsurface biosphere microbial communities from McLaughlin Reserve, California, USA - CR12Aug_5A (SPAdes) | ecosystem: Environmental > Terrestrial > Deep... | reverse complement strand
GTGCGCGGCGCCGATTACTACCACTGAAGGAAGCCACCATGCTGAACCATCCCACCGTCGACAAACTCCACCAACTCCGTCTCACCGGCATGGCCCGGGCCTTGGCGCTACAGGTGCAAAGCCCGGAGGCCGGCCAGTTGTCATTCGAGGAACGCCTCGGGCTGCTGGTCGACAGCGAGGCGGCCGAGCGGGAATCGCGTCAAAACGCGGCACGCCTGAAGCGGGCGAAGCTGAAGCAGGCCGCCACCCCGGAGGATGTCGATTACCGGCATCCACGCGGCCTCGACCGGGCGCTGTTCGCCCGCCTGATGACCGGCCGCTGGGTGAGCGCGCACCAGAACGTGCTGATCTGCGGCCCGACGGGTGTGGGCAAGACCTTTCTTGCCTGCGCCCTGGCCAATCAGGCGTGCCGGCAAGGCCATTCCGTGCTCTATGTGCGCTTGCCGCGGCTGTTGCCGGCGCTGGTCATCGGGCGGGGGGATGGCAGTTACGCCAAGTCATTGGCACAGTTAGCGAAGACCGATGTGCTGGTCATCGACGACTGGGCGCTGGCACCGCTGACCGACGAGGGGCGCCGGGATTTGCTGGAGATCTTCGATGACCGTCATGGCACGCGCTCGACGATCATCACCAGCCAGTTGCCGGTGAAGCATTGGCATGACGCGATCGGCGACCCGACCCTGGCTGACGCGATCCTCGACCGTTTGCTGCACCAGGCCCACAGCCTCGACCTCGACGGCGAATCCCTGCGCAAGAAGGGGAAGCCCGAATGACCGTCCCGCCGAGTCGACGAGTTACCCACCGCCGCCCGCCAGCCAGCCTGCTAGAGGAGCCGCAGTCTGGCGGGCGGCCGTGGATAACTCTGCGGCGCACGCTGGTCGAACGTCCGCTGTTCAGGATGCTGAAAACTTGATTACGAAGGGACGCTAAGAGTAAAAACCAATCCCCGCGTCACTGCGCTTCGACTGTCCAGCTTCGCGTGGAATGACTGTCCAGCTTGCCGTGGAATGGGTGTCCAGCTTGCGTGGAATACGCAAATAACCTCAAAACATCGTCATACCGGCGCAGGCCGGTATCCAGTAACCCGCTGATTTCGTTGGCCACTTCGAACTGGACCCCGGCCTCCGCCGGGGTGACGGTGTGCTTTTCGACACCCTGTTAGCACTTTGATAGTCGTTCTCAAGTTGATAGCCGGGCCGCCTGGATACATGATTGGGATGTCGAATTCTTCATTGTGGCCATGCCAACCAGCAAACATTCACTTGTTTTCATGGTGTTAGAAGCGCCATTGAACGCCAACGCGGATGGACTTCGGTTGCCGCCAAGCAGCGTTCGGAGTAAAACTGAATTCGTCAACAGGGTCTTTTTTTTCCCGTCTTGTCCAACCATAAAGACCGTCAATGAATCCAGTCTCGACAGCGACTGCTCGCCTTCTGCCGAAGCCAGGCAAGTCCCGTCCGGTGTATTTTTGGGTTCGTGTCTATTTCCTTCTGACGGTGTTTTTTGCCGTGTTTTATCCGCTGCGTGTGGCTGTTTCGGTGGATATTCCGGTGGAAAAACCGCTTGAGTTTGGCGTGCTGAATCAGCAGAGCCCGATTCAGACCGCCGAAAGATGGAATCCCATTCTCCGTTACCTGACCCAGAAAACCGGCATTCCCTTGCGCTTGAGGATGGGCGCTACCGTCGAACAGACCAATGCCATGATGGGGAGCGAAGTGTTTGATCTGGTCTACACCAATCACAATTTCCAGACCGGATACGATGGCAAGTACAAGGTGATGGCGCGTTGGGCAGGCCAGCCCATCCGGGGAATGATCGTCGTGCTCGACGACAGTCCGGCCAATACGATCAAGGATTTGCAAGACATGATCGTGGCGTTCCCGTCGCCGGATGCCTTCGTCGGCTACGCCGTCCCGCAGGTGGCTTTCCGGGAAAGCCAGGTCCGGGTTAACGAGAAGTTCGCCGGCAATCAGGAAGGGGCGCTGGCGCAACTGAAAGCAAGGCAGGTGCATGCCGCCGCCGTCAATTCCCGTTTCCTGGACGCCTATGCCCAGCGCGAGCGTTTGCGCTATCGGGCGATCTATGCCTCCGAGCCCTATCATGAACTGCCGGTCCTGATTCATCCGCGCGTACCTGCTCAACAGGTCCATCGTATCAAGCAGGCATTGCTCGGCCTGCGCGACGACCCGTCGGCCGCCGAGTTGAGGCAATCCACCGGTTCTCCCGGTTTCGTCGCCGCTGAAGAGCGCGATTACGACAACGTTCGGCGCATCTACCGAGCGATAGGAAAATGATCCGCGGCAGTCTGCAACGACGCTTGTTCCTGCTGGTGGTGATCGTGACGATAACGGTCTTCGCCGTGCATGAAGCCATCGAAATCCGCAGCATGATCCGCGCCGCCTCCGAGCACATCGCCAGTGACACGCGGAATGTTGCCGCCGCCACCATCCCGCTGCTGAAGAGCACCCTGATTGTCGACGATCTGGCAACCGCGCAGGAGACGCTGGACAACATCATGCGACAAGGGCACTTCCTGAGCCTGCGCCTGCTTGCCCCGGATGCGGCGCAAGTCCTGGTGGAAGCCGCACCGCTGCGCAAGCCCTCCATCGAGCAGGCGCCGGCCTGGTTCGCGGACTGGCTGAATCTGCGCTTCGCGGCGCAACCGTTTCCCATTCTGGCAGGCGGAACCCATTACGGGACCCTGGTGGCCGAACCGTCCTCGCAATACCTGGTGGCGACCATCTGGGAATTCACCTGGATGGCTATTGTCTTCTGGCTGGCGACCCTGGTCTCGGCACTGGCCTTGTTGCGTTTCACCCTTCGCCGCAGTCTGCGGCCGTTGGACGACCTGACCCAGGCTGCCCACCGGCTTGGCGCAGGCGACCTGGAAAGCCGGGCGCCGGTCGGCGATGTACCGGAACTGGCCGAGACCGCGATCGCCTTCAATCGCATGGCCGACAGTCTGGCCAGTGCCCGTAACCAACTCGAAGCCCGCGTCAGGCAAGCCACCCTAGATCTGGAGAATCTGGTCACCCGCATACCGGTAGGTGTCTACAAGCTGAGGCTGTCGCCCGACGACTCGATGCATTTCGACTATGTCAGCCCGCGCTGGTGCGAATTGCTCGATCTCGACGCCGAGACGCTCCAGAATGATCCTTCGGCTCCGCTGGCTCGCCTGCATCCGGATGCGGTGGAAGGATTCGTGCGCGATTTCGACAGGGCGAAGGCCGGCCTGACTCATTTTCAATGGGAGGGTCGACTGCATGACGGCTTGCGCGCCAGTTGGATTCGCATCGAGGCCATGCCGACCGTTCTCGACAACGGCGATATCGTTTGGGAGGGCATCCAGTACGACATCTCCGCGCGCAAGCAGGCGGAGGAGGCCCTGAGTTCCAGCGAGGAGAAGCTGCGCGGCCTGTATGAACTGTCCCCGCTCGGCATCGCGCTGACCGACATGCAGGGACGCTACATCGAGTTCAATAAAGCCTTTCGCGCCATTTGCGATTATCCGGCCGATGAGCTGATGCAGCTCGATTACTGGACTCTCACGCCACGGAATTACGAGGCCGAAGAGCAACGCCATCTTGAATCGCTCCTCCGCACTGGCCGCTATGGTCCCTACGAAAAGGAATATCTGCGCAAGGACGGTCGACTCGTACCGCTCAATCTCAACGGCATGCTGGTCACGGGGCCTGACGGACAGTCACGCATCTGGTCCATCGTCGAGGACATCACCGAGAAGAAACGCAACGAGGCCGATCTACTCCGCCTGAATCGGGCGGTGTCGCATGCCTCGGAAGCCTTCCTGATCTGCGATCCAGAATATCGTGTGCAATACATCAATCCGTCGTTCGAACAACTGTTCGGCTATACGCTCGCCGAGATTCGCGGCCAGCCGATTACGTTGCTACTGCCGGACGACAACGCGTTGGCTACCGACAATCCAGTGGTGCTGGGCGAATTTTCCGGTGAACGTCTACGGCAAGCCAAGGACGGCCGCCTCATCCCGGTGCTGCTCAAGGTGTCGCCCATCCTTAGCGATGCCGGAGTCAATGCCGGTTTTGTCGGCACCATGACCGATCTGACCGTCATCAAAACTGCCGAAGCCGCGCTGCGTAATACCCTGCGCGAGCTCGACACCCTCATCAACCGCATTCCGGCCGGGGTGTACAAACTTCGCCATGGAGCGGACGGCGGCATTCACTTCGATTTTGTCAGCCGCCGCTGGTGTGAAATTCTCGAAATATCGGAGGCCGAGGTCTACCGCGACCCCATGGCCGCGCTCACCCGAATCCACCCTGACGATCTGGATGAATTCCAGCGCCTTAACCAAGCCAGTCTTGCCAACCATATCCCCTTCCATTGGGAAGGCCGCCTGCGCGACGGCATGCACGTCGGCTGGCTGCATATCGAATCCGAACCGACCAGGCTGGACAACGGCGACACGCTCTGGGAAGGCATTCAGTACGACATCACCGCCATCAAGGAGCGGGAAGCCGAACTCGACCGCATCGCCCATTACGACCCCCTGACAGGCATACCGAACCGGGTACTGCTGGCCGACCGCCTGCATCAGGCCCTCACTTTGGCGAGACGTAACGGCACCGCGCTGGCCGTGTGTTTCCTTGATCTGGATGGCTTCAAGCCGGTCAATGACAACCTGGGCCACGCTGCCGGCGACCGTTTGCTGGCCGAGGTCGCCCGGCGTCTGCAAGCTACTGTGCGGGGTGGCGATACCGTGGCGAGGGTCGGTGGCGACGAGTTCGTCCTGCTGCTTGCCGGCATGGCGAATCTGGACGAATACGAAACCACCTTGCACCGGATTCTGCAAGTCGTCAGCGCCCCCATCCCGATTGGCAACCATGTCGCATCGGTATCGGTCAGCATCGGCATCGCCCTTTATCCCATGGACGACGCCGACCCCGAGATCCTGCTTCGCCATGCGGACCAGGCGATGTACGAAGCCAAGCAGACCGGGCGCAACAAGTTCATCTTCTTCAACCCCGACCAGGAAGACGCAGCCCGTCGGCACCGTGTCTGGTTGCGGGAAATAGCGCGCGGCCTGGCTAACGATGAGTTCGAGCTTCATTACCAGCCCAAGGTCAACATGCGGCTGGGTAGAGTGTTTGGTTTGGAGGCGTTGATCCGCTGGCGACACCCGGAAAAAGGACTTCTGCAACCCAAGGAATTCCTGCCCCTGATCGAGGACAACGATTTGATCATCGCGCTCGGCGGATGGGTCATCGATCGCGCCTTGACACAGATTGGCGCATGGCACCGGCAAGGCCTGGATTTGTCGGTCAGCGTCAATATCGCGCCACGTCACCTGCAACAGGAAGACTTTCTCGATCGTTTGCAGCATAGCCTGGCCGAACACCCTGATGCGCCGCCGGGGAAACTGGAAATCGAGATTGTCGACACCGCTGCCCTGGCTGACACGGAACTGGTCGCAAAACGGATAGACGGCTGCCGGTTTCTCGAGGTCCACTTCGCGCTGGACGATTTCGGCACTGGCTATTCGTCGCTGATATACCTCAAGAAACTGTCCGTCCAGACACTCAAGATAGACCAGTCTTTCGTGCGGGACATTCTCGTCGATCACAACGATCTGGCCATCGTCGAAGGTGTCATCGAGCTGGCCGAGATTTTCGACCGCCAGGTCATTGCGGTGGGCGTCGAGACCACCGAACATGGCATTCTGCTGTTGAACATGGGCTGCGAACTGGCCCAGGGTTATGGCATCGCCCAACCCATGCCCGCGAGTGACATCGATAGCTGGTTGCGCAACTGGCGGCCTGACCCAGCCTGGAACGTCCTGGGCAGCCTTCGCTGGCCGCGCGACGACCTGCCGCTGGTGATCGCCCAAAGCCAGCACCGCGCCTGGATCGCCACTGTAGCCGCCTATGTCGACGAGAGAACGGTCTCCCCGCCGGAACCCGATAGCGCGCTATGCCGTTTTGGCGAGTGGTATGACAGCGGCGGTCGGCGCCGCTATGGGCACATGCCGGAATTTACCGATATTGCCCCCATACACGAACACATTCATGCGCTGGGGCGTGAACTGATCGACCTGTGCGACCGCGATCAGCGTGATCAGGCCAGGAGACGCCTGCCGGAACTGCATGCCTTGCGCGATGATCTGCTGGCACGGCTTCAGCGCTTGCTGGCGGCGGCCGTCAAGCATTCACCATAAATCTGCATGGTGGCGTTGTTCTCAGGGGCGGCCCGGTGCAACATTTTTTTCTTGAACCCAGGCACCTGGGCAAGGAAACGGTGCAGAACATTCTGTTCTTCCGCTTCGGCAACGCCCAGTAATGCGCCGGCATCATCGCAGGAGAAAGCCAGCCCGGCTAGCTGGATGAAACCGGCGTTCCAGCCGATTCACGCACCGAAACCTATGCTGCGCTGCTGCTCGATGTCATGCGCGGCGGCGAGCGGACCCGCACCACGCTAAACCGGGCCGATCAACCGGCAGAGGTTCCGCTCTGCTTCAACGCCCCCAGCGGTTCCGTTCCACCTGGCGTTGCAGTTCGCTGTCTTCTTCCTCGAAAGCGGCTTCGACTTCGCTGGGGTGGCAGTCCGGTGAGCGTTCTTCCCGTTCCGGCTCGGGTGCGGGCGGCTGTTGCGGCGAGGTGCCATCCCAGGCAAACGGATTTTTGAATCGGGGCGGGTCCGGCAGGCAATCGTATTTGTAGGACGGCGGCCAGCCGGTTTCGTAGGGCAGGAAGGAAATCGTCTGTTCGAAGATCAGCGGCTTGCCGGTTGGCGTCGGTGGCAGCGGCGGCATGGTCTGGATCGCCCTGCGGGCAAGCTCCGACGCCTTCGCCGAGGTGGACCAGAGTTCATCCACCCTGGCGATCTTGCCGTCGGGAGCGATTTCAATGCGCAAGCGAACCTGCCCCTGGTCGGGCCCCTCGACCGCTGTGCCCATCATGCTGCGTACCTGCTGCCCCCAGGTATGCCGGTAGCGCTTGCTGTTTTTCAGCGTGTAGGTCGAGGCTAGTTGCCATTCCTCGGCGGTAGGGGCGGGCGGTGCTGCCAGTGATGCGGGTGTGTTTGCCGGCGGCGGTTCGGCGGGAGGCTCGGGCCGGGCTTCGTCCAACGGTGGCGGCGGTTCGTTCCGGGATTTCTCGATGATCTTGGGCGGCGGCGGCGGGGGTAGTTCGATCAGTTGGGCGTCGAGGCTGAGCTTGTCGTCCGCGGGCGGGGGTGGCGCCGAACCTTGCATGAACCCTGTGCCGGCCCAGAGAAACAACACGGCGATGATGAGTGCACCGGGCAGCGTCCAGGGCAGGCGCCGCCAGGGGCTATCCAGGCGCCAGTCGTAGCCAGCCTCATTGACCACCTCATTGGCCATGCTGGACGGCGATCAGGAAATGCTTTGCCCCGGCCTCGCGTGCCTTGATCATGGCCTGGACGATAATGCCGTTCGGCGCCGCGCTGTCGGCGGCAACGATGAGGCTGGGGTCGTCAGCATTCAGCAGGGGCTTCAGGGTCGGCGCCAGGCTGTCCAGAGTGACCGGCGTCTTGTCCAGGTAGAGCTGGCTGTCCGGCGTCACCGTCAGGGTCACCCGGTTTGGGGTTTTCATCGGCGCGGCTGCGCCCTGGGGCAGATCGACCTTGATCGAATTCAGGTGCTGCATCGTCAGCGAGGCCAGCATGAAGGTGGCGAGCAGGAAGAACATCACGTCGATCATCGGGATGATCTCGATGCGGCCCCGCTTCGGTTGACGGCTTCTACGGAGTTTCACGACGCAACCTCGTCGCCGGCCCCGGCTGCCTGGGCATCCAGGCGAATGTGGTCCAGCAGGCGGGTACCCAGCCGTTCCATCTCGTCCAGGGTCTGGGCCTGCAGGCGGGTCAGGTAGTTGAATGCGAACAGTGCCACCAGGGCGATGAGCAGACCTACAGCCGTGGCGATCAGCGCCTCGGCCACCCCGGCGGTGACGCCGCCCGGGTTCAGCAGGCCGGCGGGGCCGATCAGCTTGAAGGACTGCATCATGCCGAAAATGGTGCCCAGCAGGCCGAGCAGCGGGGCGGCGGTGATCACCGTATCCAGCACCCACATGCCGCGACCGAGGGATTTCTCGATCTGTTGCGCCTCGTCCCCGGCCCGGGACTCGACCCACCAAGCGGGTTTCGTCCGGTTGTCCATGATGGTGCGGAAGAAGCGGCTGAAGTAGTTGTGCTGCCCGAGGTTGCCGATCTGCCGGTCGAGGTCGGCCCAGTCGAAGCCGTAGGTTTCCACCAACTGGCGCAGCGGCTCGGGCAGTCGGGCGTGACGACGGTAGACGATAGCCTTGTCCAGTATCACCACCAGCGCGGCCAATGCCAGGAGCAGCAGCGGGTAGATGATGACACCGCCATGCTGGAGCGCCGCGATGGCGCTCTGGATGTCTTGCATTGTCTTCTCCGTATCAAGTGGGGGTGAGGTGGCGGAGCCGGGGGCAAAAACATTGCCATCGCAGGCGAAGCAGTCTCTCCGCCCGGACAGCGTTAAACGTCAGCTGATATCGCTGCGAAGCTCAAGAGATTGTTGAACAGTTCCAGGATCAGAACCATGTGTGACACAGACTATTGACTGATGCGGCATTCTCGCCAAAGCCGACCTGATTATGGCGCTCGTTGCTCGTATCAATGCAGCATGGCCTGAAAACGCCACGACCAGTGCACCAGCAAAGGATGAAGCCAGCCGGCATGATGCGCGGCACGCCGAAGCGCTTGATCAACGGATTGTTAAAAAAATTAGCGAGACTCTGAGCGCCGGCTTGCTGATTCCACCAATCGTTCAAGTGGGCAGGACATGATTCAAATGGGGGACGGGGCTCGGCCATAACCGGACGGACGCGGTGACCATGGAACTTGTGTTTTTTGGTATATGATACCAATATACGTTCATGATCGATCTAGCCAAGATAACCGGGTTCAACTGGGACGAAGGAAATACCCGGAAGAACGAGAAACACGATGTCTCCACGGCGGAATCCGAGCAGATTTTTTTTAACGAGCCCCTACTATTGTTGGCAGACCCGAAACATAGTGACCTGGAATTGCGCTTTCATGCTTTGGGCAAGACCGACGAGGGACGCCTGTTGCACGTCACCTTCACATTGCGGGAAGCAGGAAAGAACATTCGGGTTATTTCTGCCCGAGACATGCACCGAAAGGAGCGCCATATTTATGACCAGACAGCATAAAGCCACGCCAGAATTTGCCAACGAGGCAGACGAACGCGCTTTCTGGGAGGCAAATGATTCGACCGACTATCTAGATTGGACCAAGGCCCAGAGCGTTGTGCTACCCAATCTGAAGCCGACCACCAGGACGATATCGCTACGCCTGCCTCAGCACCTGCTGGATTCGATCAAAGCTGCTGCTAACTCACGTGACGTTCCCTACCAGTCACTTATCAAAGTATGGCTTCAGGAAAAGCTCCATAGCCATTGAACAGTTTGCATGTCCGTCTTGGAGCGGCCAGTTTCGGACGGTCAGCATCGGGCTCGTGGTTGGCTTCCCGATCTGGACTTGAACCAGAAATAGTCGAGTGTCGCTTGTGGGTCGGCTTCCGCCATGCAACCAAGCTGAAGCCGAACGGCGACAAACCAAGTAGACCAGCCAACTGGTAGGCCATTGTCAGCAGGCAGCAGTCAGTCCAATCGCCTTCGTAGCCATTGAAAGCCTGGCGCTGTCGGCAACATTCTTCAACAGCCGTACCGGATACCCGCCTAATCACACCGAAGCAGGTTGCGTTCCAGTATCGACCGGCCGGCTTTCCGCCTTCCATTCTGGAAAACCGTCCGCAAGCCGACGCGCTTGGTACCCCGCTTCGCGCAACTGCGCCACCGCTTCATAGGCCAACATACAGTAGGGGCCGCGGCAATAGGCAACGATCTCCTGCCCATGTGGAAGCGTTGCCAGGTGCTGCGGTAATTCATCCACCGGGATGTTCACCGCGCCGGGGATATGGCCGGCCTGATATTCATTGGCGGGACGCACGTCAATGACCATCGCCCCGCCAACCTTGACCCGATCCAGCAACTCATCGCGGCCGACCGGCGTCAGCGAATCGCGGGTATCGAAATGCTCGCGCACGATGCGCTCCACCTCGGCCAGATGCTTCTCCGCGATGCTGCTGAGGTAGCCCATCAGAGTCGGAATCTTGTCGTCCGAGAGGCGGTAGAACACCTGTAAACCTTCCTTGCGGGATTCCGCCAGGCCTGAATCGCGCAGGATTTGAAGATGGTGTGAAGTATTGGCTACCGACATGCCGGTGGCCTGCGCCAGCGCATCGACAGCCTTTTCGCCCTGCGCCAGCGTCTCCAGCAATTCCAGGCGGTTCGGGCTGGCCAGTGACTTGGCGACGCGGGCGAATTGCTCGAACAGTTTTTTCTTCGGACTCATGGGTCGGAATTATCGCGGAATTCACCCGCATGAAGTCCGGAAAAACCAAGCCATAGAAATAATCCAATGGTAAATTCAAGTCATCGTTTGAGTGCTTGATTTATGCCATGATCCGCCTTGGGGACTTGGGAAAGTACATAGCCCCTCCCGTGACGAGATCGAACCCGTGTCAGCAACCCACGAACTGGAGATGAACATGTTCCGCATCCTGGTCATCCTGAATGACGCTCCTTACGGCTCCGAACGCAGCTACAACGGCCTGCGTCTGGCGGATTCCCTGGCCCGCAAGGAGGCGGTGGAAGTCCGCGTATTCCTGATGGGTGACTCGGTGATGTGCGCCAAATCCGGCCAATTGACGCCACAAGGTTTCTACAACATCGAACGCATGTTGAAACCGGTCCTGCGCGGCGGTCAGGTTGCTGCCTGCGGCACCTGCATGGAAGCGCGCGGCATGACTCCGGACATGCTGGCCGAGGGCGTGCACAAGGGCACGATGGATGAACTCACCGACTGGACCCTGTGGTCCGACCGACTGCTGAATTTCTGAACATCACGCAGGAGACAACCATGAAACACACGTTCACATTCCTGCTTGCCCTGGCTTTCACCGCGCCAGCGGCAACGCTCCAGGCCCAACAATCGTTCGACGTACCCGGCGCGGCCGATGCCGCCGGACACAAGGTGCTGACTTTCGTCAACCGTGATCCACCAGGACAACGCTGCAACAACAACCTGCAAGTCGCCTCAGAGATCGCCAACATTTATCGACTGCCGATTCAGTTGTTGCCTACCAGTCTGGTACCCCATCTGCCCGCGCCCAGCGTGTTCTATGGCGGCCAGATGATCGCGGCAGACGGCAAGGATCACAACGGCATGAGCAGCTTTCAATTGGTGGCAGACGTGCTCGAACTGGAGGGCGTGCCCAAGCAGGCCAAGGCTGGTCTGTTGTTCAACGAAAAAGTACGCAAGGAATACGACGACCTGCGCGGCATGATCCGTAGTGGCGGCAAGTGATGTCCCGCACCCTGTTCATCGTCAACGACGCGCCATACGGATCGGAGCGCCCCTACAACGCGTTGCGCCTGGCCAAAGCGCTGGCGCATGAGCCGGAGCAGGAAATCCGTATTTTTCTGATGGGCGACGCGGTATTTATCGCCAAGCGCGGCCAGAAACCGCCCAACGGTTTCTACAACCTGCAAGTCATGCTCAACAAGATCATCCGCCTGGCTCCGGAGCGGGTGGATGTCTGCGGGGTGTGCATGGAGGCGCGCGGCATGAAGGATGAAGAGCTGATCCCCGGCGCCCAGCATGGCGCCATCGAGAAACTCGCCTACTGGACCAACTGGGCCGACAAGGTGCTGGTTTTTTAGACCCGCCAGGCGGGTATTTACCCCGAGCAAAAACAGGAACGCCCATGAAATTCGAACAATTCGTCCTCGCCAATGAACCCGCCATCCGGCTCGGCTTCTTTACTGGCGTCTTTGCCATCGTCGCACTGTGGGAACTCGCCGCGCCACGGCGCGTGTTGACCGTCTCGAAAGCCCTGCGCTGGAGCAGCAATCTCGGTCTGGTGGTGCTCAACACCGTTGTGCTGCGCCTGCTGTTTCCGCTGGCGGCGGTGGGGGTTGCGGCGTTTGCCGCGGAGAATGGCTGGGGCTTGCTGAATCATTTCCAGGTGCCCTGGGTGATCGCCGTGCCGCTGGCAGTGATCGCGATGGATTTCGTGATCTGGCTGCAGCACGTCATGGTGCATGCCGTGCCCTTGCTGTGGCGACTGCATCGGGTGCATCACGCCGATCTGGATTACGACCTGACCACCGGCGCGCGTTTTCATCCGCTGGAAATCATCCTTTCGATGCTGATCAAGTTCGCCACCATTGTCGTGCTCGGGCCGCCGGTGGTTGCCGTGGTGATCTTCGAAGTCATGCTCAACGCCACCGCGATGTTCAACCACGGCAACATCCGCCTGCCGGCGGCCGTGGATCGCGCCCTGCGCTGGGTACTGGTGACGCCGGACATGCACCGCGTGCATCACTCCATCGAAGACGATGAAACCAATTCCAACTTCGGCTTCAGCCTGACCTGGTGGGACCGGCTGTTCGGCACCTACCGCGAACAGGCGCGCGCCGGCCAGATCGGCATGACCATCGGCATCCGCGATTTCACCGACCCGCAACAAGTCGATCGTCTCGACGGCATGCTGCTGATGCCGTTCAAGGGCGAAGTCAGCGACTACGCAATCAACCGGCGCAACTACTCCGATCAGGCGCCGCGATGAACAAAAACCTCACTCGCCTCCTGCTCGGCCTGATCCTGCTCATCGCCGTGGTCAGCGCCATCACACACCGCGACCAATTCGACGCCGCCGCGCTGCAAGCCTGGGTGGAAGGCGCGGGTGCGGCCGGGCCGGTCCTGTTCATGCTGGTCTATGCGCTGGCCGCCGTGCTGTTCCTGCCCGGCTCGGTGCTGACGCTGGCAGGCGGCGCGCTGTTCGGGCCATTGTGGGGCACGCTGTGGAATCTGACCGGAGCCACGCTGGGCGCCGCGCTGGCCTTCCTGATTGCGCGCTACCTCGGCGCCGATTGGGTGACGCGACGCGCCGGCGCACGGCTGGCGCGGCTGAATGACGGCGTCAGCGCGGAAGGCTGGCGCTTCGTCGCCTTCACCCGATTGGTGCCGGTGTTTCCGTTCAATCTGCTGAATTACGCGCTCGGGCTGACGCGGATTCCGTTCGTCGCCTATGTGCTGGCGACCTGGGTTTTCATGCTGCCCGGCGCCATTGCCTATACCTGGCTGGGTCATGCAGGACGCGAAGCCCTGAGCGGCGGCGAAGGCCTGATCCGCAACAGCCTGATCGCGCTGGCGCTGCTCGCCGCCGTCGCCTTCCTGCCGCGTCTGGTGCGCAAACTGCGGGAAAAACCGATGCTGCCCATCGAGTCGCTGAAACAACAACTCGACGCCGGCGCGGATGTCCTGCTGCTCGACGTGCGCCCGGCCGCCGATTTCACCGGCGAACAAGGTCATATTGCCGGTGCGCGCAGCCTGCCGCTGGAGGCGTTGCCGGCGCAACTCGCCGAACTGGCAGATCACAAGCAACGGCCGATTCGTCTGGTCTGCCGCACCGACCGACGTTCCGCCCAGGCCGCGCTATTGCTTGCCGAAGCGGGTTACACCGATGCGCGGGTGATCCGGGGCGGCATGACCGCATGGCAGGCCAAGGGCTGGCCGGTGGAGCGGTCCGAGGCCAGGTCAGTCAATACATGAAGCCCCGCGCGGCAGGTGCGCATGGCCCATGGCCGCCGGCATTGACGCTGTTGTAGTTTGCACCGCTCTTTCACTCACTGCCCAACCCCTTGAAGGAACCCGAAATGTCAAAAATCCTGAGCCGTCTGATGCTTGCCATCGCCCTCATCTCCACTCCAGCTGTGGCTTCGGAAAATCCTGAAGTCGCCGATGCCATCGAGGGCTACATGGACTTCACCGAATACGGCTCCAGCATCATCTGGCCGGAACAGATTCCAACGGAGGACTGGAACAAGATCACCGTCATCGATGCCCGTGACGCCGCCCAGTTCGCCAAGGAACACATCCCCGGCGCGATCAACATCGAATGGCGCAAGATCCCTGGCCGACGCGCCGAAATCACCCAGGACCACATGGTGCTGATCTACTGCAACACCGGTTCACTTTCCGCTCAGTCGGTATTCGCCATGCGCCTGATGGGTTGGGACAACGTCAAGGTGCTGCAGGACGGTATCGAAGGCTGGACGAAAAAGGGTGGCTTTGAAGCCAACGCCCGCGCCAGTAAACCGGCTGGACATTGATGCACACCTGATCAACGGTCAGACCAATCGCACCAATCCACGCAAACAAAAAAGCCGGCCCTCAGGCCGGCTTAACTTTGCAACCAGACCCTGGTTAAAGGGCGCTGGTGTTGTGGCAGGCGGCGCCACACTTGTTGGTGTACGGAATCGGCATTGCCTTGCCCGGTTCCACGCCCTTGACGCCGATGTTGGACTTCAGCGGCACGGAATACAGATGCGACGTGATGTCGTTCAGCCAGTAGTTCTTGCCGTATTTACCGTCCATCCCCTTGCCCAGGCCGGCGCCGGTCTGCATGGTCTTGGTACCGTGGCAACTGGCGCAGCTGATCTTGTCCGGCGCTACGTTGCACTTGGTTTTCTCCATCACATGCTTGCCCATGTCGGTCCTGTCCTTGTGACAGGAGGTACAGGCTGCCGGCGAATGGGCATCCGCTTTCATCTGATGCGCGAACTTGGCCTTGCCATGCGGATCGTGGCAGTCGGAGCAGGACACCAGTTGGTTGCCGTTGCGGTGCTTGGATGACTTGATGAAGTCGGTGTACTGCTGGTGGTGCGACTTGGAATGCAGTCCATCCGCCCAGTAGTCCTTTACCGGGTCTGCATCCGGCCGCGTGGTGTATTGACTCAGATAGGTGTTGCGGCTGGTGCCCGGCAGCATCATCTTGTTATCGGCGTTGACTGGCTGGTCGTTCTTCAGGTTGCCTTGCGGACGGCTGTGACACTGGCCGCAGATCATTGTTTCGCGTTCGGCCGCCAGCTTGTTCGGGCTGACGATACTGGCTGACTTGAAGCCCTTCTTCGCCTTGGTGTGGGCCGAACCGGGGCCGTGACAGGTTTCGCAGCCGGCGTTGATCTCGTTCGGCTTGCCGTCGCCGTCGATATCCATCTCGCCGTCCGGATCGTTGGCCGAACCGGCAATATAGTCGCCCGCCGCAGTTTTGGTCAGCGTGTAGCCGTTGTAATGGCAGCTTGCACATTCCTTGTCGAAGGATTTGGCCTGGGAAGGATTCGCCAGCTTTTTGGTTTCTTCGTTGAACAGCCAGTCGGCGTGGTAATCGCGCCAGGATTTACGACTGCGGTCGCCAAAGCTGTTGTCGCCATGCTGGTTGAACTGTACAAACGGGAACAGGTTGGGACCGACGCGGTAAAGGTAACGCTGCTTGTACACGCCACCACCATAAGCGAGCTCTACCGGATAGACGCGCGCCGGGTCGGTCGCATCCTTGCTGTTCTCGGTACGGAATTTCAGCTTGCCGTCGGTATCCTTGAAGAAGGTTGCAGTGAAGCTGACGCTCGAAAGGTCGGCGGGCGCTTTGTCACTGATCTGGTATTTGTCGAATCCGCGCGCCTTGTCATAGCCGTGGAACCAGAACGTGGTGCCGGCCATCAGTTTATCCAGACCCTTGTTGTAGTCGGGAAAGCGGGAGAAATCCTGCAATTTCGAGGGCTTTCCGATCACCTGGATGCCGAGGCGGTGCAATGTGCTCTTGAAGCCTTCATGTTCCTCGTGGCAGTCGAGACACTTGCTGGTGCCAACATAGGTGGCGCCGGGAGGCGTGTTGCCGGAAACCTGGATTTTCACCGGTGCAGCGGCCATCTCGGCGGTGGACAGCGATCTGCGCGATTTGTCGCCGCCGGGCAGATAGGTTGCATTGGCGGGTTCAACGTAAAGAAAGTATTTGCCGCCCGGCACATTGGCAATCGTGAAATTGCCGTCGGCACCGCTTTGGCCCTTCAGGTAACGGTCACGGTTGGCCGCCAGGTTGTCTTCCAGCGGCTCGTCATTCCTGGCGTCCTTCTTGATCTCGATCGGCGACTTGCCCATCGCCGCGACATCGGTGGAGGGAATCAGCCAAACCGTGGCATTGGCGACCTTGTGTCCGTCCCGATCTTCAATGCTGCCCTTGATCGATGCATCCGCCATCTTGGCCGAAGGCTGTGAACAGCCGTAGATCAGGGCTGCCGTTGCCAGGGCCAATAGGCCCCATGTCCAGGTTTTCCTCATGTTTATCTCCTCGCGTGGTTGAAACGTATTTATCCGAACTGATGCACGGATATTCAGGCGGTATCTAAAGCGGTTTCAGAAAAGCGCCTTTGCCATGGCGCACATGAGTGCGTTGTCGATTGCGTTGTCGAATGCGCTTTCAATCGCGACATCAACTGAACAACGGAAATCAGGTTAAGGGCGAATCTCAGCGGTCTGCTGAGCTTGAACAGAAAAGTTATCTTCGATCACGAAGACCAAGCAAAAAAGTCAGGTATTACCCTTGTAAAGCGATTAAGCGACAGGATTCAGGCTTGCCAGCCGGTCGGCGGACAGCACCCGAATCAGGCGACCTTCTATCTGGATGATTTCTTCATCCGCCAAATGGCGCAGCACGCGGGAGAAGGTCTCTGGAGTCAGATTCAGCTTGGTGGCGACTTCCTGTTTGGCGGCGGGCAGATGTACTTCGTAACGGGTTTCCGACGCATGCGGCCGGCGTTGCGACAGATAACTGGCGATGCGTTGTTGCGCGGACTTGGGCGAGCAGCTTTCCAGATTGCGCATCAGATCCATGACCCGGCGCGAAACCGCATCCATCAACCTGCCGGCCAGCACACAATCCTGGCGGGCTTCGCGTAGCAGGACGTTACGATCCAGCGCCAAAAGATGGCTATCCTTGTTGGCCACCGCATCCGCCATATGCGCCTCGCCCAACCAGAGCGGCGCAACACCGAAACTCTCGCCATGATTGATCAGCGCGACGACTTTATCCGCCGCATTGGCCTGCGGCAGAAACACCTTGATCTGGCCGCTGACCACGATATAGAGCGTGTCGGCCGGCATACCCTTGCGGAAGAGTGATTTATCCCGCCAAACCAGAATCAGCCGCGCCGCGGCCGCAAGCCGCTGCTGGGTTTCGGCTTGCAGACCGTGAAAATATTCCAGTCGGCTGATGATTTCGCTGATGCGGGTTTGGGAGAGCGGGGTGGCGTACATGGCAGGATTCCGGTTGCTTGATCAGGCCTATGCAATTCCCGCGCCATGAAGCTAAGTATATGTATTTGAATGAAAAGTTATTTAAACGGGGCGTCACCGTGGATGCCAGGTAACGTTTTTGTAACCTGCCCCGCAATTGCATCGGCCAGCGGTCAACCGCGTTACAAAGATGTAACCATTTTTACCCGGCAAAGGCGGCGACGTTACAATCTCGTAACGCAATAATCACTACAGCGAGGAACGTGGATGCAGCGACGTGAATTCATTGCTCTGTTGGCGTTGCTTTTTTCGCCGTTTTCCCGCGCAGCCGGCAATGCAACGCCGCTGCGTATCGGCCTGACGCCGACCCTGCTGCATGAGCGTCACACACTCCTGGCCGAATGGAAGGCCTACCTGGAACCCCGCCTGGGCAGGCCGGTGACCTTCGTGTTGCGCGACAGTTACCGCGACACCATGGACTTGATCCGGCAGCAGCGGCTTGATGCGGCCTGGCTATCCGACTACCCGTATGTCCTGATGCAACCGTGGGTGCGCCTGCTGGCGACACCGCTGAAAGACGCTCGACCGTATTACCGTTCCTATCTGATCGTTCCTGCGCGTGACCAGCGCAGTCGATCCATTGCCGATCTGGAAGGCAAGGTATTCGCCTATGCCGACCCGTATTCGCACACCGGTTACCTGTTTCCGCGCCACACGTTGACCGCACTGGGCAAATCGCCGAAGACCTTTTTCGGCCGCACCTTCTTCACCTGGTCGCACCGCAAGGCGATCGAGGCGGTAGCCCAGCATCTGGCCGACGGCGCGGCGGTCGAGAGTTACATCTGGGATGGTCTGGCGCGCGAGGAGCCGCGACTGACCGGCGCCACGCGCATCGTCAATCGTTCGCAGGAATTCGGCTTTCCGCCGCTGGTCGCGCTGAAGAAGCTGCCGGAAAAGACCTTCCAGAAATTGCGCCAGGTATTACTCGATATGCAACACGACGCGCAGGGCCGGGCGATTCTGGCCAAACTGCATCTGGATGGTTTCGTCACCGGCGACCCCGCTTTGTATGCCGAGGTGGAACGCATGGCGCAAGCGGCGGCCCGGCAAGAGGCAGAAATTCCATGAACCTGCGCGTGTTCGATCTCAGCTTTCGCTACAAGATACCGCTCTGGGGCAGCGTGCTGATTGCGGTCGTCGCGCTGATCCTGACGCTGTCTTTCATGTTCCAGGCCTACGACAACCTGAAGCGCGACATGCTGGCGCATTCCGACAACCTCGGTCGTGTTCTGGTCAAGACGCTGTACACGCCGATGCTGCACGACGATGTCTGGCGCGCCTATGAAATTGTCCGGTCGCCGTTTTCGGAAGCCGCCACGGCCACCTCGTTTCGTGCCGAAGGTCTGGTTTTGCTGGACGCCGCCCATACGGTTTTTGTCTCCAGCCAGCCGGATACCTGGTCGATGCGAGCGCATCTGACGCAACTTGGCCCAACCTATGCCGCGTTGAACGAAAAGCTGAAAACCGCGCCGGAAGCCGCCACCGTTCTGGTCGAAGCCGACGATGTCATCCTGCTGGCGCTGCCGATGATCGCCGACGAGGTTGGCATTGGCCATCTGCTGCTGGTGCATCCGGCGGGTTTCTACTGGCCGCGATTTCGCCAACTGGCCTGGCGCGCCTTGCTGATTACCAGCCTGGTGTTGTCGGTGTTGTTGCCGATCAATTGGTACTGGGGTCGCCGCATGGCTGCACCGGTTGGGCGGCTGGTAAAACGCATGGAAGCCTTGGGGAAGCACGATACGTCGTCCTCACTCAGCCAGGATTACCCCTATCGCGACGAACTTGGCCGCTTGTTTCAAGCTTACGAACGCATGCAGCTTGAGATGACGGAAAAGGCCATGCTGGAACAACGCATGGTGAAAGCCGATCGACTCGCCGCGCTGGGTCGGCTGTCGGCCGGCATCGCGCATGAGATCAACAACCCGCTGGGCGGACTCATCACCTCGGTCGACACCATCAAATTGCATGCCGCGCCCGATCCGGTGCTGGATCGCTTCCTGCCTTATCTGGAGCGTGGCCTGACCCAGATCCGCGATATCGTCGCCGCGCTGCTGGTGGAGACGCGAGGCAGAAGCCGCCCGCTGAACGCCCAGGATATTGAAGACGTGCATACCCTGCTGGCACAGGAAGCAAAGAAACGCAATACCGACTGGAGCTGGGACAACCGCGCCGGAGACACCAGCCATTTGCCTGCCACGCTGGTGCGTCAGGTACTGATCAATCTGGTGCTGAATGGGCTCCAGGCGGCCGGCGATGGCGGGCACGTTTCGGTGCGATGCGTCGAAACCGGGATCGGCCTGGAACTGGAAGTCGAAAACAACGGCGCCGAGATTCCGGCCGAGCTGATGAAACACTTGTTCGAACCCTTCACCGGGCTGAACGAGGAAGGCCATGGACTGGGTTTGTGGGTGACCCACCAGATCGTCGAACAATTGAAGGGGCACATCGAAGTCGCAAGCCGCGATGGCTGCACCCGCTTCAGTGTCAAATTGCCGAACGGAGACAGCGCATGTCCGCCAAACGCCTCTGCCTGATCGAAGATGACGAAATCATGGGCGGGCCGCTGGCGCTGCGCCTGGAACTGGAAGGGTATACCTGCGACTGGTTCAAAACCGGTCGCAGCGCACTTGCGGCGCTGCGCAGAACGTCTTACGACCTGGTGGTGAGCGACATCCTGCTGCCGCACACCAGCGGTGAGGCGATCTACACCACCTTGCTGGCCGAGGGCGCGAAACTGCCGCCGTTCATCTTCATGACCGGCCAAGGTTCGGTCGACCAGGCCGTGCGTCTGCTCAAACTGGGCGCGGTGGATTACCTGACCAAGCCGTTCGAGCCGGATTTGTTGCTGGCCAAGCTGCGCGCGCTGGAAGCGCATGGCGAGAGTGATGCCGATGCGCTCGGCATTTCGCCGGCGATGCGCGGTATCGAGGAACTGCTGCATCGCCTGGCCGAGAGCGACACCTCCGTGCTGATCACCGGCGAATCCGGCGTCGGCAAGGAAGTCGTCGCGCTGCGGCTGCATCAATTGAGCCATCACGAGCCCCTGTCCTTCGTCGCTATCAATTGCGCCGCGCTGCCGGAAGCGTTGATGGAAGCGGAACTGTTCGGCTATGAAAAAGGCGCTTACACCGGCGCCGCCAATACCAAGCCCGGCCTGCTGGAACAAGCCGATGGCGGCACGCTGTTCCTCGATGAAATCGGAGACATGCCGGCCGCGATGCAGGCCAAGCTGCTGCGCGCGCTGCAAACCCGGCAGATTCGCCGACTCGGCGGCAGCATCGACATTCCGGTGAACTTTCGCCTGATGGCGGCCACGCATCAGGATTTGCGACTGAAGGTGGAACAAGGCCTGTTCCGCGAAGACCTGTATTACCGCATCCACGTCATTCAGGTGCGTGTACCACCGCTACGCGAGCGGCATGAAGACATCCTCTGGCTGGCGCGCCGCTTTCTCGCCCGCGAGGCCCCCCCCATCACCGCGCATGAACCGCCGCGCATGCTGTCGCCGGCCGCCGAGCGTTTGCTGTTGACGCATCCCTGGCCGGGTAACGTGCGGCAACTGAAACATGTCATGCAACGCGCGCGGGTGCTGGCGCGGCAACCGATCATCACGCCTGAACTGTTATTCGAGGAAAACCCGGCAGAAACCAGTGACACCCCCGATCTGGCGCTGGGCGATTGGATAGCCAACCAGGAACGCGGCTACATCCAGCGTGCGCTGGAAGCCAATGACTGGCGCGTGCAGGACACCGCCAAACTGCTGCGCATCAGCCGCAAAACCCTGTGGGACAAGATGAAGCGGCTGGAGATTCAGCGGGCGGATTCTGCTCCCGCCGTTGCTCGCACAGCCACGGCTCCGGATTCGCTGAGCTAGGCCGCGGCAACGGTGAGCTGCCAAATCTAGCTATTGGCGCTGTGGCCTGCCTGCCTGGCTTTCAAGGTCTACGCTGGAAATGGACCGACAACTCGCTTGGGGTTGGTGGTCCGCAACAACTCGCTCTGAACTGTCATTCAGATTTACCGCTCAATTCATGCTGAACCGTAGCTTTGTGGAGGCTGCCAACAATGGGTGTTTGCGGCAATTAAGCATGGTTCCCGGTTATTAGTGGATTGAGCAGCGTGCAAAACACTGAAGAGAGGGGGGCGATGAGCATGGTGTGGATTCTCGCCAGAAATTGTCGAAATATTTTTTGGTTTTTTTACTCGCGACGACCCCAACTCACGCCGCAAGTCGGGCTGGATCGTCTAAATCTTTTTCAAGTGATTAGATGCTTTCCCGAACACGTCCGGCACCGGCTTGGGCCAGACAGACTAGTGGGGTGTTGATATATCCATCGACAGGCAAGCAGAAGACCATACCTGGAACAGCGTATCTGCCTCCAGAGGGCGACTGAAAAGGTAGCCTTGGCCGACGCCACAAGCCTCACTGAGCAGGAACTCGGCCTCACTCTGCTCCTCAATGCCCTCCGCCACCGTTTCCAGGCCCAGGCTGCGGCCCAGGGCGATGATGGCGCGTACGATGTTTTCGCTCTTCTCGCCCATGGAAAGGGAGCGTACGAAGCTCTGGTCGATCTTGAGTCGATGCACGGGAAGACGATTCAGGTAACCGAGGGACGAAAAGCCGGTGCCGAAATCGTCGATGGCCAGTTTCACGCCCAGGTCGCGCAGATCCCGCATCACGTCCAGCACCCACTCCGTTTCGCGCATCAGCTTGGACTCCGTCACTTCCAGCTCCAGCCGATGGCTGTCCAGTCCGGATGTCCGCAGTGCGTCCTTGACCAGGGGCAGCAGGGTGTGCCGTTCGATCTGCTGTACCGAGAGGTTTACCGCCACGCGGGGGACGTGCAGACCGAGGGTATCCCAGGCCGTCATCTGCCGGCAGGCTTCTCTGAGCACCCACTCGCCGATGTTGCCGATAAGCCCGGTTTCCTCCGCCAGAGCGATGAAGCGGCCTGGCATGACCAGTCCCAGTTTGGGGTGCTGCCAGCGCACCAGAGCCTCGATGCCGCACAGGGCGCCGCTGGCCAGATTGACCTGGGGCTGGTAGTGCACGCGCAATTCGCCCCGATCGGCGGCGTTGCGTAACTCGTTTTCCAGCAACAGGCGCTCGTAGGAGTCGGCGCTCATGGCCTGTTCGTAGAACTGGTAGGTGTTGCCGCCCATTTCCTTGGCCTTGTACATCGCCACGTCCGCTTTGCGCAGCAGAGTCTCGGCATTCAGGCCGTCTCCCGGGAAGAGGCTGATGCCGATGCTGGCGGTGATGGTCAGCTGGTGGCTGTTTACCTGCAACGGCGTTTCAAACTGGTCGAGGATTTTTTGCGCCACGGTGCGCGCGCTATGGGCGCTGATTCCCTTCTCCAGCAGAACGACGAATTCATCGCCGCCCATCCGGGCCAGGGTGTCGGCGCCGCGGATCTGCTCGGCCATGCGCTTCGCGGCCGCCCGCAGCAATTCATCGCCGACCAGATGGCCCAGACTGTCGTTGACGTTCTTGAAACGGTCAAGATCCAGAAACAGCACGGCAAGTTGTGCGTCATCCCGATGGGCGCGTTGCAGCGCATGCTCCATTCGATCCTGCAGCAGTGTGCGATTGGGAAGTTCGGTCAGGGGGTCGTGGTGGGCGAGATAATCCAGGGCGTCCAGGGAGCGCTTCAGCGGGGTGATGTCCGTGAACAGGGCGGTATAGCCCGTGGTCTGCCCCAGATCGTCCCGGATGGCGCTGATGGTCAACCACTCCGGGTAGATCTCGCCGTTCTTGCGGCGGTTCCATATCTCGCCGCGCCAGTGCCCGGTATTTCTGAGGCTGTCCCACATGGCCTGGTAATACGCGGCGTCATGGCGCCCCGATTTCAGGACACGGGGGTTCTGGCCCACCACCTCCTCGCGACTGTAGCCGGTGATCACGGTAAACGCGGTATTCACCGCCAGGATGCGACCTGCCTTGTCCGTAATGGTCACCCCTTCGGATGCGCTCTCGAAGACCTGGGCGGCCTGGCGCAGCTTGGCCTCGGCGGCCTTGCGTTCGGTAATGTCCAGCAGATGGCCGTGCCAGAGCGTGGGCCCCTCGGCATCCCCGGCGGGCAGGCAGTGGCCTTCCAGCCAGCGTTCACCCGCTTCGCCGTCCAGGCGGAACTCCTCGAACCAGGGCGACTTGCCGGCGGCCGCCAGGCCGATGCCGGCCAGCACACGCGGCCTGTCGTCGGCATGGATGCGCGAAGCCAAAGCCTGCGGGTCGACCGGAGCGTCCTTGTCCAGGCCGCAGAGAAACGCCAGCCCAGGCCCCGCGAAAGCGATTTCGAAATCACCCTCCGGCATCAGCAGCAGGGAAACCAGCACCCCGGGCATGGCCGCGGCCAGCGTGGCGAGCCGGTCCCGTTCGGTGCGCAGGGCATCGGCCAGTTCGCGCAGGGGCGTGATGTCGTGGTGCACGATCACGGCGCCGCCTTGATTCCGCTCCAGGGCATTGCACTGGGCCAGGAACCAGCGTTTGCGGCTGGGCGCATGGCAGGGATATTCCTGGGCGTAGAAAGGCAGGCGACCGTCCAGCACGGCCTGGATGCCACACAACATGTCGATGGCGCCCTCGGCATCTTCGCCTTCGGCCAACCGGCAGATCTCCAGGTAGTCCGTGCCCGTGTCGGTGCGACACGCGGGCAGATCGGGATGGAGGCTGTTACTCAGCGAGAACGCTCGCCAGGCTGAGTTGACATCCAGGATGATCCCCTTGCGATCAATCACCGCCACCTCCGCCCGCATGGCGTCCAGCACGGATCGCTGAAGGTCGCGGGCCTGGCGGATACTCGTATCCGCAAGGAGTCTTGCCGTGATGTCCTCCGCCGCAAATACCACGCTGCTTTCACGGACATTTGAGTCGAAGATGGAGCAGGTCAGTTGAACGTCGATGATGTTCCCGTCCTTGCGCCGCCAGCGGGTCTGGGTACGTTCCGATCCGGTGGCGGCCAGGTTGGCGATAAAATCGAGGCCCACACGCTCGTATTCGGCATCGTCGGCAAACACCATGTGAATGGACTGGCCCAGCAACTCCCAGTCTTCATAGCCCAGCATCCTGCACAGGCCCGGATTGAGCTCACCGAACGCCCGCGCCACAAACACACCGATTCCCAGGGGCACGGTCTGCAGCACGGATGACAGATAGGCATCCCGTTTCGCCAGCATGAAACGGGCCTCGAATTCCTGGCGCCGATGCCGATGGCTTTCCAGGGCGAAGGATAGATCGCCTGCCAATTCATGCAGCAGGTCACAGACATCAGGCCGGAAGAAATCCGGATCGTCCGCGAAGAAACTGATCAGGCCCACGCTCCGACCGTCCCGCCGAATCGGGTAGTGGACGAGGGCTCCCACGCCTACTTCATCCATCCAGTTGCGCCAGTCCCGGGCCAGGCCGGGCAAGTCTGCCGCCTCCCGGCGGAGCGGCGTGCCCAGGGGCTGGCGTTCATGCTCCGGGTTCGGCGGCGTGCTTCGGTCCGGCAGCCAGCTTTCCGGCAGATCCACCTGCGCGCCGGCGCTGGCATAGTTCAGCAACTGCCCTGAGGAATCATCTTCTATCATCACCTGGCAGGCCGAAAGGCCGCCCAGTTGCACGGCGATCTGGCAGATATCGGCCGGAAGCGAGGTTTCATCCTGCTTCCGGGTGATGGTCTGGTTGGCTTCGCTCAGCGTGCGAAGGAGCCGAGTGACATGGCGGGTCTCGGATTCCGCCTTGATGCGCAGGGTAATGTCCCGGTTAACCCCGCGCCGACCCCGGTAACGCCCCTGTTCGTCGATCACCGGGACGCACTGGTGCTCGATCCAGACGGTAGAGCCAGTGCGGCTGGTGAGCTTCAGGATCAGGGTTTCATGGCGGCGGTTCTCAACTGCGTCGTTTTCCCCCAGATGGGTGAGCCACACTGCACGGTTCTCGTTGTCGAGGAGACGGCAGAACAGCTCCGGATCGTCCATGAACGCCTGCGGCGGGTAGCCACAGATGCCCTCGCAGGCAGGGGAGACGTAGACATAGCGACCGTCCGGCCCCAGCCAATATTCCCAGTCCGGCGCATAGTCGGCGAGGATGCGATAGCGCGCCTCGCTCTCCTTGAGCCGGTCGGTCATGTTGATTTCCCCCATGGCGTGGAATGCCGACGGTTCGTTGCCCGAATGAGGGCGCGCGCGGTCGGTGAAGTACCGCCTGGTAATGAGCAGGGCGACGAGAAAATTGAAGCACCCGGCAATCAGGATGCCGACGCTGTCGCTTAGTGGATCGGCCGGACCCAGGGTAGGAAAAGTCGACTCGAACACGACTGGAAACTGGTGGTGCGTGAGGGCGGCCAGGCCCGTCGAAACAAGAAACGCGAGAACCAGGTGTCTCACTTTCAACCGGGGCTTCATGACGGCGCTCATGATGGCGCCCGCAATCCCATTGCCGGCGGAAATGCTATCCGCCCCTTATCCACGGCTGGCGCGGCGCGGCAAGGCAAGGAGCCGGTCGCCAGGTTCGCCAACCCGGCAAATGAACCCGAATTCCTGTAGCCATTGTCCACGAGCTCGTCTCCGCACATGTTTCTGATGCTTCCCCAGCTTCAGACTACCCAGCCCCGCCACCCAAGAAAATACCGAGCCGGACTTAGGCGTATACCGGAAATCAGGTAGTTCGCCTGCATTCTGTTCAATCCTGAAACTGCAGTTGAATCGGTCTGAGCGCGGGACAGGGTGCCGACATCGGAATTCGCTGGATAGCAGCGGGCAACTCAGCCCATTAACATTTTGATGGTGTCCAGCAGTTCCTCACCTGTCACCGGTTTTTCCATCCATCCCGAAACGCCTGCCGCCCTGGCCTCCGCGCGCCGGGGCTGCTGGAATTCGGTGGTCAGGAAAAGAATCGGCACAAAGCGCAGCGCGGGATGCTGGCGCACGTACCTGATGAACTCGATGCCGTTCATGCCTGGCATGTTCAGGTCGGTGATGATCAGATCCGGCTTGTATCCGCCCATGAGCATGGATAGTCCCTCGTCGCCGCTCAATGCCTTGTCCGCGATATAGCCTGCCTTGGTCAGGATGGCATCGAGGTTCAGGAGAACCGTGCTGGAATCATCAACGCAAAGGGTGGTTTTCATGGTTGGCCTGCTTGACGATGATCGTCCCGCCCCTCGGGGTCATGTGTTCGTCCCGATTCGGAAAGAGAAGCACAGGTTCAGCCTAACCGGACGTTGCGCGCTCCGGGAATACCTGCCCGAAAGTATCCCGTACCGGAAAACGGGTAAGCCGGGCTCGGATGCACGGGGCGTCAAAGGCCTCTGGCCGCCAGGCGCCCGCCCTAATCCTCAAGCAAACCGTGCTTGAGCGCGTAGCGGGTCAACTCCACCGCGCTGTGCAGGCCCAGCTTGCGCATGATGTTGCGGCGGTGCACATCCACGGTGCCCGCTGCAATGCCCAGTTGCGCGGCGATGGCCTGGGAATTCAGGCCCTGGGCGACGAGGCGCAGCACCTGCTGTTCCCGTGCCGCCAGGTTGGGCACGGTCCCGGTCAGATCAATGGTGACATTCAGGGTCCTGGCCATGGCCTCGGTGGCGCTCGGGCACCAGTAGGTACGATTCAAGTTCACGGCCTCGATGGCACGCAGCAATTCCTTCCCGCCCTCGGACTTGGAGACATAGGCCGACGCGCCTGCCTTCATCATGTCGGACACATAGATGTGATCGGCGTGGGTGGAGAGTGCAATTATCTTGACCCCAGGCAGGGCGGCATGGAGTTGTCGCGTGGCCTCGATACCGTTCATGCCGGGCATGCCGATGTCCATGCAGACGATGTCCGGCAGCAGGGCCCGGGCCAGCGGCAGCACCTCCAGACCGTCCCGGGCAACCCCCACCACCTGCAGGCCGGGCTGCTTGTCCAGCAGGCCGCGCAGGGCTTCCAGGAACATCAGGTGGTCATCCACCAGCAGCACCCGCTTCATGGCGCCACCTCCGCGTTGGGCAGCCGGACGATGATGCGGGCCCCTGCTCCGGGGCGGGAATGGAGTTCGAAGGTTCCGCCGCACAACTCCGCCGTCTCGCGCATGGTGATGATGCCCAGGCCGCCGAGGGAAGCGGGTTTTGTCGGCGCGGTGGCCGGTTCGAGGCCCCGGCCATCGTCGCTCACTTCCAGGATCAGCGATCGCGCGCCCAGTTCCAGATGCACGTTCGCCCGGTTCGCGTCGGCGTGCTTGGCGACGTTGGTGAGCGCTTCCTGGGCGATGCGGAACAGCGCGGATTCCGTGGCTGGCGCCAGAATTTCCGCATGGTCGTCGCAGCAGAGGGTCACGTCGATGCCGGTACGCCGCGCGAACTGGGCGATGTAGGACTCCATTGCGGGTGCCAGGCCAGCGTAGTCCAGTGCCGGCGGGCGCAAATCGGCGCAGATTTCGCGAATGCTCGCTGCCGTGTCCTCCACCAGCGCCCGGTTGTCGGCCATCCGTTCGGCAATCTCCCGCCATTCCCGTTGCACCAGGGCCATGGCGGCCGCATCCATATTGACGATGATCGCCGCCAGGTTGGCGCTGGTACGCTGGTGCAGTTCCCCGGCCAGGCGTCGGCGGGCGGTCTCCTGGGCGCCGATCAGACGTTGGGACAGCGCGCGCAGGCGTTGTTCGGCTTCGATGCGTTCGCTGATGTCCCGTGACAGCAGGGCGGCATGGGCCACCTCCTGCCCCTGGAACACGGGTGCCACGACGGTTTCGTACCAGGTCGGCCGGTCATGTGCGCCCCGCGCCAGAACCTCGAATCGGCCGGCAAGCCCGCTTTCGATAACCTGGGCGATGGCCCTGCGGACCCTGTCCTGATGTTCCACCGCCACATAGCGGGTCACATCCGTACCGATCACGTCCGTCAGATTGAGACCGGCGGGGACCCGGTTGATGTACTGCAGACGGCAGTCCCGATCCACCGTGTACACCAGGTCCGGTGTCGCCTCGGCGATGCAACGCAGGATTTCCGTCTGGCGATCGCGTTCATCCCGCGCCCGTCGCAGGGCGCTGATGTCCATCGCCACCAGGTTGAGCATGTCGTCGGTCTCGCCCGGCGCCGCTTCCAGGTGCACGAAGACCGGTTCGGTCGAGGACGCCGGGTGGACCAGAACGATCTCGGCCTGGGCGCTGTCATGGGCGGTGAAAGCCCGATGCAGCAGGGCGGCGAACTCGGCCTGGGAAGGGAATGCGACATATCCGGACAAGGCGCGCCCCTTCAGGGCGGCCCGGGGAGCGCCGAGCAGGCGGGCACCGGCCAGGTTCAGCCGCTGGATGGCGCCGTGCCGGTCCAGGGTGAAGTAGCCCGCCGGCGCGAAATCGTAGAGGGTGGTGTAGCGCTCCAGGGCGGATTCCAGTTCGGCGTGATATTCCAGCAGGGCGCTGTTCTGCATTTCCAGCTCGATCTGGTGCACCTGCAGTTCGTGCACCAGACGCAGGGATTCGGCCGGGTCCGTACCCGCAGACGCGTCGCCGCCCTTCAGCAGCACCTCGGCGCGGGCGCGCAGGTCCTTGGTGTCGCCGTTCCGGTTCACCGGGATTCCTCGCGCGCCGAGGCGATGGCGCGCAGTTCGGCTTCCAGGTTCTTGGCCCGGCTGACGTCGTTGAAGGTGATGACCACGCCGTCGATGACATTGTTCATGGTGCGGTAGGGCATGATCTTGACCTGGAACCAGCGCCCGTCGCTGGTGGCGATCTGGCGGTCGGAATAGACCAGGCTTTGCAGTACATCGGCGGCGTCACGGGGCAGTTCCGGGTACTTCAGGTCGCTCACCAGATCGGACAGGGGCCGGCCGATGTCGCTGGGAATCAGCTTGAACAACTGGGTCGCCTGGGTGGTGAAGCGGCGCACGTGCAGGTCGTTGTCCAGGAAGATGGTGGCGATGTCGGTGCTGTTGAGCAGGTTCTTCATGTCGCTGTTGGCCGCCGACAGTTCGTCCACCTTGGACTGCAGTTCCACGTTCACCGTTAGCAGTTCTTCGTTGAGGGACTGCATTTCTTCCTTGGAGGTGGTGAGCTCCTCGTTGGTGGATTGCAGCTCCTCGTTGGTGGATTGCAGTTCCTCGTTGGTGGACTTCAATTCCTCCTGGGAAGTCTGCATCTCTTCGCGCATCGCCTGCTGATCCTGGCGCGCCTCGGCCAGGGCCTGCTCCAGTTCCTGGACGCGCCGGCTGGGTCGCGAACGGCCCTTGCCCGCGGCCGGGTCCACGAGCAGCGGATCCAGCGTCACATCCCGGAAGATCAGCATGACCATACCGCGCAAGGCCACCGGCTCGGTCAGCGGCTGCACGGTCAGGTCGACCACCTGGGTGCCGCCGTTGGTGCCGACCCGCAGGTTCCGGCACACCACACCCTCGCCGCTACGCAGGGCTCTGGGCAGGGCCAGGGCCAGTTCCTGGCGCAGCCCGTCCCGGGCCATGACGTGAATGTTCCAGTTGGCCTTGCCGGCGGCCGGCTCCAGGTATTTTCCGGTACGGCCGCTGATGTAGAGCACGTCACCGGCCGCGTTGACCAGGACAGCGGCAGGAGAGAAGCGTTGCAACAGGAGCTGGTCTGCAAGGCTCTGGAGGTTGGCATTCGAGGGTTCGGGATGGGCTTCCATGGGGGCTTCCGTGCGCAGGGCGATGGCGTGGCGGGTGGGAAATTCCAGGTCCTGGATGCGCAGCAGGCTGGGGTCGCGTCGATAGAGGCGCGCCTTGGCATCCAGGGGCTCGAACAGGCCGGTGAACCCGCCGATGGATTCGGAACTGCCCAGCATGAGCAGTCCGCCGGGCTTGAGGCTGTAGTGGAACAGGGGCAGGAGCTTCTTCTGCAGGTCCGTGTCCAGATAGATCAGCAGGTTGCGGCAGGTGAGGAGATCCAGGCGGGTGAAGGGCGGATCGCTGAGCACGTTGTGGGGGGCGAATACCACCATCTCGCGGATTTCCTTGCTGATCCGGTAGCCGTTGCCTTCGTCGACGAAGAAGCGGGCCAGGCGCGCCGGCGTCAGGTCGGCGACGATATTGGCCGGGTAAAGGGCCTGGCGGGCCCGGGCGATGGCGTCCGGATCCAGGTCGGTGGCAAAGATCTGGAGATTCTGGTGGCCACAGGACTGGACCTGGTCCAGGGCCTCGCGGAACACCATGGCCAGGGTATAGGCCTCCTCGCCGCTGGAACAGCCGGCCACCCAGGCGCGCAAGGCGGCGCCGGGCGGGTGGCCGGCCAGCAGTTCCGGCAGGAAACGGTCGCGCAGCAGGTCCCAGGCGGCCGGGTCGCGGAAGAAGCTGGTGACGCCGATCAGCAGTTCCCGGAACAGGAGATCCACTTCCTGGGGATTCTCCCGCAGGAAGCGGACGTAGTCGGCGATGCGGTCCAGTTGATGGATGGCCATGCGCCGCTCGATGCGGCGGTACAGGGTGTTCTTCTTGTACTGGCTGAAATCGTGCCCGGTGCGCGCGCGCAACAGGATGCAGACCTTTTCCAGGCCGCTCCGGTGGGCGGCCGTCTCCGCCTCCAGCGCCCGCCTGCCCGGCGTGCTGGCGGGGGTGTGACGAAGGTAGTCGAGGATCCGCCCGGGAATCTCCGCCGCCGACGCGACGATATCCACCAGGCCCGAGTTGATGGCGCTGCGCGGCATGCCGTCGAATCGGGCGTCGGCGGGGTCCTGCGCCAGCACCAGGCCGCCCTGCTCCTTGATGGCGCGCAGTCCCAGGGTGCCGTCCGAGCCCATGCCGGAGAGGATGACGCCCACGGCCTGTTCGCGCCGGTCATCGGCCAGGGTCCGGAAGAAGAAGTCGATGGGCAGGCGCAGGCCCCGGGGTAGCACCGGCTCCAGGAGATACAGGGTGCCACGCAGGATGGACAGGTCCCGGTTGGGCGGGATCACATAGACCGCGTCCGGCTTCACCTTCAGGCGGTTGCGGGCCTGGGTCACCGGCAGGGGCGTCACGCGTTGCAGCAGTTCCGGCAGGAGGCCCTTGTGGTCGGGGTCCAGGTGCTGGATGACAACAAAGGCCATGCCGCTGTCCACGGGTATCCGGCTGAAAAACTGCTCGATGGCCTCGAAGCCGCCCGCCGAGGCGCCGATGGCGACGATCGGAAATGGTGCCGACGCAGCGGTCGGGGTCCGGTTCATGGGGTCCGGCTTGGGCATGTTGATGTGGGTTTCCTGGTCACGGCTCTTCGACCGGCATGCATCGGTGGCTCATTATGTGCCATGCCGCTTGCGTCAGGCCAGACAGGGTTCATTACAGAGGCGCCTTGTTGCGGGGGATTTTCACTTGCACCCGGGTGCCCTGCCCGGGCGCGGACTCGATGACGAAGCTGCCGCCGGCGAACTCGGCCATTTCGCGCATGTTGATGATGCCCAGACCGCGGGCATCGGCCAGATCGGAGGCGTCGAAGCCCAGCCCGTCGTCGGAGACATGCAGGCACAGGGGTTGCCGGTCGAGACTGACTTCGATCCACACGTTCCCGGCCTGGGCATGCTTGGTCACATTGGTCAGTGCCTCCTGGACGATGCGGAACAGAATCGACTCGATTTCCTTCTCCAGTGCGATTTCCTGTCCCCGGCAATCGACTGCCACGACCATCCCGGTGCGTCGTGAGGAGAGGTTCGCGTAGACCTCGATGGCGGGAATCAGTCCGCCATGGTCCAAGGCCGGCGGGCGCAATTCGGCGCAGATCTCGCGGATGCTTGCCGTGGTGTCCTCGACCAGGGCGCGGTTATCGCCCATTCGATCGGCGATGGCCTGCCAGTCCCGGGCCTGCAGGGCCATCCAGGCCACGTCGAGATTGATGCCGAACGCCGCCAGATTGGCGCTGGTGCGGTCGTGCAGTTCGCCGGCCAGGCGGCGGCGGGCCGTTTCCTGGACATCGACCAGACGCTTCGAAATGGCCTTGAGACGCCTGTCGTTCTCGATACGCTCGGTGATGTTCTCGTGGATCACCACGGCACCACGTCGGGGCCCCTGCAAGGGGATGGCCTGCATCCTGAACCAGCGCTGTGCCGTGGGGGAGTGACAGGGATATTCCAGAATGAACTGCGCACGCGCGCCGGCCAAAATATCGCGGATACCCCCGGTGGCCTGCTTTCCCTCGTTGACATCACTGGGGGTCACTGCCGATTCGCAGGTCTCCAGATAGTTCAGCCCAACACCTTCGATCACCGCCTCCAGTGCGCCGTTTTCGGCGCCGAAGCGGCGCCAGGCACTGTTTGCGGCCAGGATCACACCCTGGCTGTCGAGCACCACCACCTGCTCTTCGAGGGAATCGAAAACGGTCTTGATCAGGGCCTCGCTGGCCTGCAGAGCCAGGGCCGCCTGCTTGCGCTCGCTGACATCGCGCTGCACGCCGACGAATTGGGTGAGCCGGCCTGTGGCATCGAACACCGGGGTGATCGACATGTCGTTCCAGAAGGCAGCGCCATCCTTGCGGTAATTCAGTATCTCGCCATGGAAGGGCTCACCGGCATCCAGGGCCTCGCGCAGGCGCCGGACGGTGTCCGGATCGGTGCCGGGCCCCTGCAACATCCTGCAGCTACCACCGATGATCTCGCTCGTCTGATAACCGGTGAGCCGTTCGAAGGCTTCGCTGGCATAGGTAATGCGCCGGTCGGCCCCGGAGATCAGCACGCCCTGGGAAATGGCGGCCAGGGCGTTTTCCCGCAGGCGCAGGGCATCCAGGCTGGCCTGCAGCGCGTCGTTGGTCTGCTTGCGCTCGGTGATGTCGCGGGCGATTGCCACCACCCCGGTAATGCAGTTTTCCGTGTCCCGGCTCGGGAAATAGGTCACGGTCACGAAACGCCTGCCCTGGCCGGGCAGTTCAAACCAGTCCTGATGTCTGACGACTTCCCCTTGCAGGCAGCGATCGAAACCGGGCCTGACCCGTTCGAAGATGTCGGCGCCGACATGCGACGCGATGGTCCGGCCCAGGAGGGCGAGCCGCGCCATGCCGGAAAACGCCTCGAAGGCGGGATTGACGATCAGGTAGCGGTAGTCGCGGTCGAACAGGGCGACGCAATCCGGCATCGACGAGACGATGTCCTGAAAGCGTTTCAGCTCCGCCTCGGCACGTTTCTGCGCGCTGATGTCGCGGAACATGTTGGTGCTGCGCAACGTCCCGGCGTCATCCAGGAAAATGGTGGACACCAGGTCCACCGGGAACAGGCTGCCGTCCCGGCGCCGGCAACGCAATTCACCGCGAAACGAACCGGTGCGGGTACGCTGTTCCAGAGCGGCCGCCAGTCGGGAATCGGTCGTGTCCATGACGCCGGCGCGCCCCAGTTCGCGCAATTCGTCCACCTCGAAGCCGAACAGGCGGATGGCTTCGGCATTGGCGGTTTCGACGCGGCCATCGGGCCAGGCGAAGATGATCGCCTCGCTGCTCGTCTCGAACATCAGCTTGAAGCGGGTCTCGGCCGCCCTGCGTGTCGCCTCGGACTGACGAATGGCGCGCACCATGGCGTCGATGGATTCCGCCAGTTGGCCGACTTCGTCGGCCCCCGCTTTCGGAATCGGTTGAGACAGGTCGCCGCTGACAGCGATGCTGTGGGCCCGGTCGCGCAGCGCCAGCAAGGGCTGGATCAGCGCCCGGGAACCGCGCCGGGTCCAGGCCAGGACGGCGCCGACCAGAAACACGGTGGCAAGAAAATAGCCGGTCAGGAGCGGGAGAAATTTCCCCCAAAGCGCCCCGGAATGCGCCTCCAGCAGCAGTTCGAGCGCGGGCGAGGTCGCCGTGCCATCGCCCGTCAGGACCGGCACCGCCAGCGCCTCGACAGGACCCGGCCAAACGCCCCATCCAGCTTCACCGGTTGTCCCGGATGGCGCCGGGCTGGCGCGCAGGACGGCGGAACGCAGGGCAAGCTCGGCCGGGATCGGCTGCAGAATGTCGCCCAGGTCCAGCATGCCGACGGCAACCCCCTCGGTGGTGCCGGTATAGGCGTAGGTGACGCCCTGGAGGATGACCCACAACTGCCGTCCATCCGCCGTCCTGAAAAGCTTCTGGCGCGTCTTGCCGTCGGCCAGGACCTGGCCGAACTCCGCCGACCGGACATGGCAATCGGCCAGGACCGGCGTGCCCGCCAGCAGCAGGCCGTTGATGTCGCACAGCGCGACCCCGTTCGCCCCCGGAACGGGAAAGGAGAAATTCTGCAGATAGGGCTTCACATAGGCGGAGCGCCCCTCCGAATCGAGCAGCGCCGTGGTGAACATGGCGCTGCGCGCGAGCGTGGCGAGCGAATGCTCCATGATCCTGATCGGCTGAGCCAGACGTTGCGCGGCGGCCTCGCCCTTGTGGTGAAGTTCCGCGCTGTCGGCCCGTTGTTCGATCCAGTAGAGGATGACAATGGAGAGGGCTGCGACCAGGGACACGGTGATCAGGACCAGGCTGGCGGCGCGCAGCATGATGGAGTGACCCAGGCTGCTGTCGCGCCAGCGTCGCAGCCTGTCAAAGCGCCTCATGCGCCGGCTCCGGGCATCATCGCCGGCCGGCCCTCAAGGGTTCGACGGCCCCGTCGGCGGCGAAACGGGCCAAGAACACCGCGTCATCGCTCAGGGCTTCGTGGCGGTCGGGGGCGAAGGGCCGCGCGAACCTGCGGGTCACGCCCTGGTAGGGGCCGAGTTGTTCCAGGGCGTCGCGGATTCCGGCGCGGTCCGTATCGCCGGATTTTTCGATGGCGCGCGCCAGCAGGTGGACCAGGTCGTAGGCATGGGCCACCCCCAGCGGGGATTCCACCTTGCGCGGGTCGTCGTTGCCGGTGAGCTGCTTCAATCCGCGCAGCAGCCGCCGCGCTTCCGGGTCCGTGCGGCCCAGGAAGGTGAAGGACTGGATGACGACGAGATCGATATCCCGAAGCGACTCCCGCGCCAGTTCGAAGAAGCGCCCCCCCGTGATGCCCCAGTGGGACAGGACGGGGAGGCGCTCCTGTTCCGGCAGGCGCGCCAGTTCGTTGACGAACACCACGCCTTCCTGCTCGTTGGCGACCAGCAGGATGGCCTCGGCGCCGGCTGCGCGCAGGTCGCGGTAGAGGGCGGCCAGGGTCTGGTCGCCGAAGTTGTACCACTGGAAGCCGGCGATTTCCTGGCCCGACCTGCCGGCCACGGCACGCTGGGCGGCGCGCAGACTGCTGCGTCCCCACTCCGAATTGGGCAGCAGCAGGCCCAGTCTGCGCTGGCCCCGCCGCTCGGCGTGCTCGATCATGGCCCGCACCGCCCAGCTATCGCGCAAGGACAGGCGGAACACGTAGTCGGGGCGAAATCCATGTTCGGTGATCGGATTCGCGGCGGCCCACGGACTCAGGTAAGGCATTTTCAGGCGATGGATTTCCGGCAGCAGTTCCACCACCACCGGGCTGTACTTGCCGCACAGGACCGCCACTACGTCCGGATCGGCGGCCAGTTCGCGCAGATTGTTGTAGGCCCTGGCAGGTATGCCCCGGTTATCCCGCTGCACGATCTCCAGGCGGCGGCCCAGCACGCCGCCCGCCTGGTTGATTTCTTCCGCCGCCACCTGGGCGCCATTGCGGATCGCCTGGGCCGACGTGCTGCCGGGAATGCCGAATTCGGCATCAATGGCGATCTTGATGGGGGTTGCGGCCGTTCCCTGGCCCGATGCCAGGACGGCGACAATGAGTAGGGCCGGGAAAAGCATGACCCGGAAAAGCCGGTTCGTTCGAAGCATGTGCTCACCCGTGTTGTCCGGTGGGCATCATGGCGGATGCCCGCCCGGGCGAGCTATACCGGATTTCCGGTAGTCGGCTAACAAGCGCTCGGTATGGCGGCGTCCTGCGCCTTTGCATAGGCTTCCATTCGAAGGCGCCGCAAGGCGGATGCCAGGGGTCGTTTCCAGCGACAACCTGCGCTCATGCAAGCGGCACTTCGAAGGACAGATATCTCAACGTCGTTTCTTGAACCGTATGGATGCCGAAGGCGCAGGATGCGTCACGGTTATCCGAAGGAGATCAGTATGGAAACTCCCGCCGTCACCTCCCAAACCAGTACTTTCAATGCCTATGCCGTCCAGGGCCAGGATCGTCGTCGCGTCGACGACAGCGGAAGCATCACACGCACGGCGCAGGATAGCGCCCGCGTCGCCGACCCCCCTGGCGAGAAGGTCTCCCTGAGCCGGGAATCCCGGGACATTGCAGTCCAGGAAGCCGACCGGATCCGCCGTTCGGATGCAAGCCGGCCGCAGGACGAGGTCCGCGCCCAGCAATCCGGGCGTCAGGATCAAGGCCGCCAGCCCGCCGCCAACGAACCCCGGTCCGTGACCCAGGCACTGGAGGCCTATAGTCGCAGCGCGCTGATCTGACCGGGCTATCCCGGTCACTCCAGACCCTTCCTGTTCCCGCAAGTACGACCGCTGCGGCGACCGGAGAATGCGTGCGGCGGAAGGGCCGGGGAACAGGCAGGCGCCGAAAGCCGTCGCCAGCGGGCGATCCGGATCGGGCTCGCGGCCAGGGACGCATTTAACAACAATATCCCGGAGGAACAGGATTCGGAGTCGCCGGTACCTCCGAAGCCAGTTGACCACCCGGACGAGAAATACCGGATTCCCGGTAGTCGCCTGACACCCGCTCGGTATGGTCGCGCCGAGTGCCACTGGATAAGGTTCCCCTCGGATTTGCACCATTCAGATTCAACCTGGAGCCCGTCATGAAAAACGCACTACTGTTCAGCGTCCTGATCGCCCTGTCAGTTCCCGTCATCGCCGGTGAAAAGGAAGATGCCATCGCCCTGGTGAATGACGCCGCTGTTGCGGTCGTCAAGGACAAGTCCGCCGCCATCACCACGATCAACGACAAGAACGGCCGCTTTGTCAAAGGCGAACTCTATGTGTTTGCCTATGACCTGAACGGCAGCATGGTTGCGCATCCGATCAACGCCAGGTTGATCGGCAAGAACCTGTTGGACGTGCCGGATGCCGACGGCAAGCTGTTCCGCAAGGAAATCCTCGCCGGCGTGCAGGCAACAGGCGCCGCCTCGGTGGCGTACAAGTACAAGAATCCCAAGAGCGGCCTGGTGGAAGAGAAGATCAGCTTCTGCAAGAAGGCGGCCGACCTGGCGGTCTGCGCTGGGTATTACAAGTAACCATCTACACGTCTCCGCCCAGGGTGGGTTTCGTTGCTCAACCCCTTGGTTGACGCGAAGCCGCCCGGGCCACCGGAAGATACACACATGAACGATTCAGGCGTCAAGAAGGGGCTGATGAACCTGGCGGCCCTCACCCTCATCGGTCTTTTCCTGTCCACCCTGGGCGGACTCTGGCTGGCGCACAGCGCGGCCGACGTGGCCAGGCACATCTATGTCTCGCGCACGGCCCCCGCCGGCTTTCTGATGCAGGCCGTGGACGCCCTGCACCGGGCGCGGCAGAGCATCCTCATGGCGGTATCGGAAGAAAACGAAGCGGCCACGCAGGCCCACCTGAAGCACATGGCGAAGCTGGAGTACGCGCTGAAGGAGGCCTTGATCGCCTATGTCAAGGCCGTCCCTGATCAGAAGGCGGCCATCGATGGCCTCGGCAGGCTGATCATGGAATACAACCAGGCCCGGGACCAGTCGGTCATGATGATATCCGTCGGCGACCTGCCCAGCGCCCTGGAGAACATCAAATCCAATGCCGGTCCCAAGTTCGACAAGGTTCTGGCCGCGCTGACGGAAATCATCAACGATCAGGCGCGCATCGCGCGCGAGGACTACAGGGCCAACGAGGCCCTGCTCAAGACCCAGGGCTCCATCCAGTGGGGACTGGCGCTGCTGACCCTCGCCATCATCGCCTGGTCTTTCCTGGTGATCATCCGTTCGATCTCGACGCCACTGGATCGACTGCGGCGGGTCATGGTGGACAGCCAGCACAACCTGGACCTGACCCGGCGGGCGGAAGTGACGCGCCAGGACGAGATCGGCCAGACTGCCCTGGCCTACAACAGCCTGATGGCGGCTTTCCAGGACATGCTCGGAGATGTCCACGCCTCCACCCGGGTCTTGAACGAGATGGCCAGTGAACTGTCCGCAGCCGCGCAACAGGCGGCCCGCGCCTCCGAGACCCAGAGCGAATCGGCCTCTTCCATCGCCGCTTCCATCGAGGAGATGTCGGTCAGCGTGACCTCGATATCGGACAATGCCCAGGCGGCGGCACAGCAGTCGAATCAGGCGCGATCGCTGGCTGGCGAAGGCAGTGCCCTGGTCACCCAGTTGTTGACGAAAATCGAGCACGTTTCCGGCGCGGTGCGCCGTTCCGCCGAGAGCATCGACAACCTGGGCGAGCGCTCGAGAGAGATCAACAACATCACCCGTGTCATTACCGACATCGCCGACCAGACCAATCTCCTGGCGCTGAATGCCGCCATCGAGGCGGCCCGGGCCGGTGAGTCGGGCCGCGGCTTCGCTGTGGTCGCCGATGAGGTACGCAAGCTTGCGGAGCGGTCCGCCCAGGCCGCCAGGGAGATTTCGTCTCAGATCGGCCACATGCTGGCCTCGACCGCCGATGTGGTGGAGCAGATGAAACGGGAGGTGCGCGACGTGGATGAGGAAGCGGCCCTGTCCGTGGGCACCGGCAAAGCCATCGAGGGCATCAGTCATGCGGCGGTCAACAGCGCCAAAGCCATCGCGGAAGTTTCCGCCGCCATCAGCGAACAGGGCACGACCAGTCAGGACGTGGCCAGGCACATCGAATCCATCGCCAGCATGACTGAACGGAACAGTATCGCCGTCACCCGGACCGCCCAGGCGGCGAACCGACTGGGCGCCGAGGCGGAACGCCTGCGCTCGATGGTGGCCCGATTCCGGATTGCCTGAACCGGGCGACCCAAAAGCCGCCGCTCAGCAACTGCAGCCAGTGTCCGATTCTCTGGCAACCTCGCGGCGTTGGCGACGGACTCCGAACAGGTGACGGCAATCAAACCGCTATACCCCAAAGGCCAGCGCGGCCAGCTGCGGTTGGTGCCAACCAACGGGGATGCTGGCAGTCGGAACAAAACCGCCAACCTGTCTTGGAATAACCGGCTCCTGCGGAAATGCGCTGGAGCCATGAAGCATTTTCGCTGAAGCAGAAATTACCCTATTTCTGGTAGTGGCTACTGTCAGCCCGGTATTTTTCCGGGCGTATTATTTCGATAGCTTGCACATGTCGGAATTCTCATAACAGCAAGCACACTGCCCCTGGATTGTCGTTACCCGGCGTTCCTGCCTGCCCACCGCGATTTCCGAAGCCCTCGACAGCCGAGCCCGTTTGCCGGTGTGTTCAGGGCGCTCGCAACTTCACGTTGTTCACCCTTGACAGGAGACGGCAGCATGGCCCTCGTAAAAAAAACAGTCACCCCCACCACGACTTCCGCCTCCACTGAAGGCAAGTCCGCTGCTCTGGCCGCCCGCGAAGCGGAAGCCCAGCGCAAGAAGGCCCGCACCCTGGGCAAGCAGCAGCAGGCGGCGGAGCGCATCGCCGCCGCCACCGGGCAACTGTCATCGGGCATCAACGAGGCGGCTTCGGCAGCCGAGGAACTGAAGCGTTCGAGCGACCAGATCGCCACCGGTGCGGAAGAGGCCTCGGGCGCTGCCCAGGAATCCCTGGCCGCGTTCACCCAGGTGGGCGCTTCGATCATGCGCCAGTTGCAGAACGCCGACGTCAGCCAGACCAAGTCGGAAGCGACCCAGGCCCTGGTTACCAAGACCAGTGGCGACATCGCCGTGATGATCACCAACGTCGGCGTGGCGGCGCAGCGTCAGGCCGGCTCCGTGGAAATGGTGGCGGAACTGGAGAAGCAGGCCGCCAGCATTGGCGACATCGTCAAGGCCGTCGCCCGCATCGCCGACCAGACCAATCTGCTGGCGCTGAACGCGGCCATCGAGGCTGCCCGTGCCGGCAAGCACGGCAAGGGCTTCGCCGTGGTCGCCGATGAAGTGCGTACCCTGGCGGAAACCTCGGAGAAAAGCGCCAAGCAGATTTCCGACCTGGTCGGCCAGATCCAGCAGGAAGTGAAGGTGATCGCCGAAGGCATCGGCGGCGCCGCCAAGACCATCGAAGCGGAAGTGGAGAACGGCAAGACCATCACCGCGCAACTCGAGCAAATCCGTGTCGACGCCATCGACATCGTCAAGGGTGTGCGCGAGATCGCCACCGGCGCCTCGCAATCTGCGGCCGCGTCCCAGCAAGCCCTGAAAGGCTCCCAGGACATCGCCGCCGCCGCCGAGGAACAATCGGCCGCCGCCGAAGAAGCCGCCAAGACCGTCGCCGAACAATCCCAGGCCCTGGCCCAGAGCGAACAGGCGGCGCAGAGCCTGTCGGAAATCGCCGAAGACCTGAAGAACTCTACCGACGTGGCCAAGAGCGCCGAGGAAGTCGCTTCCGCCGCCGAGGAACTGTCCTCCGCCGTGCAGGAGATCAACCGTTCCGGCGCCCAAATCATGGCCGCCATCGAGCAGATCCGCAAAGGCTCCGAAGTCCAGGCCGCTGCCGCCGAGGAATCGTCCGCTGCGGTCAGCCAGATCGAAAAAGGCGTTGAACTGGCCCAGGTACGGGCTAAAGCTGGCGGCGAGAAAGTCCTGGCAATCAAGAGCCTGCTCGGCGTCAACAAGACCGCCATCGACGCCCTGATCACCGGCATCACCACCTCCGGCGAGGCGACGCGCGGCAGCATCCGGCAGATCAAGGACCTGGCCCTGGTATCGCGGCGCATCGACAAGATAGTCGATGCCATCACCACGGTGTCGATCCAGACCAACATGCTGGCCGTCAATGGCTCCATCGAAGCGGCGCGCGCCGGCGAGTTCGGCAAGGGCTTCGTGGTGGTGGCCACCGACATCCGCAACCTGGCCCATGACTCGGCGGAAAACGCCGATCGCATCAAGGACCTGGTGAAGGGGGTCCAGGACCAGATCGGCGTGGTCGGTCGCGATCTGGATGAAATCCTCGCCGCCGCGCTTTCCGAGGTGGAGAAGGCCAAGGCCAGCACCACCAACCTGGTCACCATCGAGACCGATATCGCCGACGTGGAAAAGGGGACGGCGGAGATTCTCGCCGCTTCCAACGAAATCGCCGCCGCCATCGGCCAGGTGAAGAAGGGCATCGAGCAGATTTCCGCCGCCGCCGCTGAAGCTGACAAGGCCGCCACCGAAGCCGCCGCTGCCGCCAAGCAGCAGTCCCAGGGCGCCGAGGAACTGGCCGCCGCCATCGAGGAAATCGCTTCCCTGGCCGACGAACTGCAGAGCGCCTGATGCCCCGAACCCAAGGAGAGTGTCATGAGCAATGAAACCCTGGAACGGGTGGACGGCACGCCGCTGGAGGACGACCTCCTCGACAACGCGGAATCCGATACCCAACAGTTCGTCACCTTCATCGCCGGCGACGAGGTGTTCGCCGTCGACATGAAGCCGGTGCAGGAGATCATCCGGGTGCCGGACGTGGTGCGGGTACCCTTGGCGCCGGCCGCCCTGGACGGCCTGTCCAACCTGCGCGGCAAGGTTCTGCCGATCATTTCCCTGCGCCGCATCTTCGGCTTCCAGGAGCGGGCACACGACGACGCCACCCGCGCCCTGGTGATCGACATCGGCCAGCCCCTGGGCTTCGTGGTGGATCGGGTGTCCAGTGTAGTGGGGGTGGAATCTGCCCGCATCGAGGGCGTCGAGAGCATCCGCAGCACGGTCAACACGGAACTGCTGTCCGGCATCATCAAGGACGTGGGTGGCCACGCCATGATCATGGTGCTGAATTTCGCCAGACTGATCGCCCAGGAATTCGCCGAGATCGCCGCCGTGGCCCGCAATACCGGCATGGCTGGCAGCCTGGCGAACGGCGAGGCAGGCGAGGAAGAGGAAACCAGCGACGAACTGCAACTGGTGAGCTTCGACGTGGCCGGCCAGGAATACGCCATCGCCATCGAGGACGTGCAGGAAATCGTCCAGGTGCCGGAGCAGATCATCCACGTGCCTCATTCGGAAGCCCACGTCCTCGGCGTGATGACCCTGCGCCAGCGCCTGCTGCCCCTGGTCAGCCTGCGCCGCATGTTCGCCCTGCCGCCCCAGGAAGCCAACGAGCACAGCCGCATCGTGGTGGTGGCCCTGGGTTCCGCCTCGGTGGGGGTGGTGATGGACAACGTCAACGAGGTGCTGCGGGTGGCCAAGTCGGAGGTGGATGTCATGCCGCCGCTGCTGGCGCGTGAAGGCGAACTCGCCGACATCTCCGAAATCTGCCGGCTCGACGGTGGCAAGCGGCTGGTATCGATCATTTCCGCCGCCAACCTGTTCGGCCATGCATCCGTGAAGGAGGCTTTGAAGTCCGTGGACAAGCTGAGTGATGACGAGGAACGGGCGACGACGGCCGAGCTCGAAGACGACGCCGCCGACGACGACGAACAGGTGGTGGTATTCCGTCTGGGTAACGAGGAATACGGCGTGCCCATCGATAGCGTGCAGGAAATCGTGCGGGTGCCCGAGGAACTGACCCATGTACCCAAGGCGCCGCCCTTCGTCGAAGGGGTGATCAACCTGCGCGGCGCCGTGCTGCCGGTGATCGATCTGCGCCGCCGGCTCGGCCTGGAAACGGTCGAACGCTCGGATCGACAGCGCGTCATGGTGTTCCTGATCGAGGGCGTGCGGACCGGCTTCATCGTCGACTCGGTGGCCGAAGTGCTGAAGATCCACAAGGCTGCCATCGAACCGGCGCCGCGCCTGTCCGCCGATCAGGCCAGACTGCTGGCACGCATGGCCAACCTGGAGAAGCAGAAGCGCATGGTGCAGCTGATCGACCCCACCCATCTGGTCGAGCGCAACGACCTGGATGACCTCGCCCGGATGGCGGCCTGATCCGACCGGGAACACAGCCATGATCAAGCTGCTCGTAGTCGATGATTCGGCGTTGATGCGCCGGCAGTTGACCAGCCTGTTCCAAGAGGAAGGCGACTTCCTGATCCACCATGCGCGGAACGGGCGGGAGGCCGTGGAGGAGAACCGCGACTTCCAGCCCGATGTCGTCACCCTGGACATCAACATGCCGGAAATGGACGGTATCACCGCCCTGTCGCTGATCATGGCGGAGCGGCCGGTGCCCGTGGTCATGGTTTCGTCCCTGACCGAGAAGGGGGCGCTGGCCACCTTCGAGGCCCTGAACCTGGGCGCCGTGGACTACATCGCCAAACCGGGCGGCACGATCTCCCTGTCCATCGGCGAGATCCGCGAGGAACTGCTCGGCAAGGTGCGTACCGCCGCCCGCGCCAAGCTCAAGGGCGGCAGCGCCATGCGCGGACTGGCTCAGCGCCTGCGCGCGGAGCGCGAGAAGCCGGCGCCGCGTCCGGTCGTGATACGCCGTGGCGTCGCCGGCGAAGGTCTGGTGGTGATCGGCGTGTCCACGGGGGGGCCGCGCACCCTGGAAGACATCCTGCCCTGCCTGCCCGCCGACTATCCCTGGCCGGTGCTGGTGGTTCAGCACATGCCGGGCGCCTTCACCCGGTCCTTTGCCGATCGACTGGCCAGCATTTGCCCGCTGCGGGTGGTTGAAGCCGCTTCTCCAATGGCCATCGAAGCCGGCACGATCTATGTCGCCAAGGGCGGCGCCGACATGCAGGTGGTGCAGCGCGGCGGCAAGGCGACGGTGATCTCCAGGCCGGAAACCCGGGAGTTTCTCTGGCACCCGTCGGTGGAACTGCTCGGCCGCTCGGTCCTGGAGCACTACGACCCGGCGCGGGTGGTGGGCGTGATGCTCACCGGCATGGGCTATGACGGGGCCGATGCCTTCACCGAGATCAGGAAACGCGGCGGCCGGACCATTGCCGAATCGGAAGAAACCGCGGTGGTGTTCGGCATGCCGGCCGAACTCATCGAACGCGGCGGCGCCAGCCTGGTGTTGCCGCTGGAAAAGATCGCCCCCCAGCTCAATGCCTGGGCCGGCCGCTAAAGGGGGAAGCCATGGCATTCATCAAGATTCGAAGTAGCGACGCCGTTGACCAGGACGAGCGCAAGATGCCGCGGGATTGCGCCAGCCTGGTGCTGGAACTGGACAACCCCGATCCCATGGTGCGGCGCTGGGCGGCACGGGATCTGGCCGATTGCCACGAGGCGGCGGGCAATCTGGTGTCGCGTCTGCAGCGCGAGGATGACGCCTCGGTGCGGGAGATCATCTTCTCCACCCTGACCGGCCTGGGTGATGAGACGGCGGTAGCCGGCCTGGTGGAATGTCTCAGCAGCGAGGATGCATCTCTGCGCAACGAGGCCATTGAGGCGATGCAGCAACTCCCCGACGAGGTGGCCCCCATCATGCGCGGGTTGCTCGCCGACCCGGACGCCGACTTGCGCATCTTCGCCGTCAACATCCTGGAATCCCTGCGCCATCCCGGCGTGGAGCACTGGCTGATCGAGGTCATCGAACACGACGCAGAGGTCAACGTGTGCGCCACCGCCGTCGATCTGCTCGGCGAGGTGGGCTCCGCGGCCGCCGGGGAACCCCTCAAACGGCTCAAGGCGCGCTTTGCCGACGAGCCCTATATCCAGTTCGCCGCCGACCTGGCCCTGAAACGCATTGCCGAAGGATGAGCCTCCATGGCTGACATCAGCATCAGCGAAGAAGACTTCCAGAAGTTCCGGGAATTCTTTTATCGCAAGACCGGCATCCAGTTCGACGGCACCAAGCGCTACTTCGTCGACAAGCGACTGGAGGAGCGGATCGAGGCCACTGGCAGCGACAGCTTTCGTAGCTATTTCACCCTGCTGCGTTTCCAGGCTTCCGGCGAGGAGTTGCAGCAGCTCACCAACCTGATGACGGTGAATGAAACCTACTTCTTCCGCGAGGACTACCAGTTCAAGTGTCTGGTGGATTCGATCCTGCCGGAAATTACCGCGCGCAAGCCGGCTGGCGGCCCGATCCGCATCTGGGTGATTCCCTCCTCGTCGGGGGAGGAGCCCTATTCCATCGCCATCTACCTGCTCGAATATTGGGCCGGGCTGAACGACTGGGACGTGGAGATCGTCTCCTCCGACATCGATACCTGCATCCTGACCCTGGCGCGTCAGGGTCTCTACTCGCCGCGGGCGGTGCAGCAACTGCCCGGACGCTTCCTGCAGAAGCACTTTGTCCGCAGCGGCGAGAACTACCAGATCAGCGAAGAATTGCGCAGTGCGGTGGAGTTCACCCGGGTGAACCTGTCCGACCGCGCCGATACCCGCCCCTACCGCAACTTCGACGTCGTCTTCTGCCGCAACCTCTTGATCTATTTCGACGACGTTTCGCGCAAGTCAGCGGCGGAAACCTTCTACGACGCACTCAACCCCGGCGGCTTCATCCTGCTTGGCCATTCCGAGTCGATGAGCCGCATCTCGTCCCTCTACAAGGTGCGCAAGTTTCCCGAAGCCATCGTCTACCAAAAGCCCCAGGAGACCCGATGAAACGCATCCTCATAGTTGACGACGCGGCTACCGTTCGCCTGTTCCACCGCAGCATCCTGGAATCCGCCGGCTATACGGTGGGCGAAGCGGTGAACGGCATCGAAGCGCTGGAGAAGGCGCTCCAGGGCGCCTATGACCTGTACGTCGTCGACATCAACATGCCCAAGCTGGACGGCTATGGCTTCCTGCGCGAACTGCGCGGCCAGAACATCCCCCAGGCCCCCGCCATCATGATCTCCACCGAGGCGGACGCCAGCGACCAGATGCAGGCCTACGCCTCCGGCGCCAATGCCTACCTGATCAAACCGTCGAAACCCGAGCAACTGCTGGTGCATGTGCGCCTGCTCATCGGCGAGGCCTGACATGACTCCCCTGCTCGAACAATTCCTTTCGGAAGCCCGGGATTTCCTGCAGGGCATCGGCGAAAAGCTGATGCAACTGGAGAAGGCTCCGGCTGACGCCGAGTTGATGACGGAGCTGTTCCGCTTCGTCCATACCCTCAAGGGCAACAGCGGCCTGTTCGATTTCCCGGAAATGACCCGGGTGCTGCATGCCGGCGAAGACCTGATGGATGCCGTGCGTCAGGGCCGTGTCGCCTATTCCCGGGAACTGGCGGACCGACTGCTGGACGCCATGGATTTCGTCGGCATGCTGTGCGACGAGATCGAACAGACCGGCGCCATCGGTTCCGCCTGCGCGGCGGATTCGGCGCGGCTGGGCGCCGCCCTGCGCCAGTTGATCGGCACGGTGGTGACAGGCACGCCGCAAGCCGTCCCGTCCCCCGCGGCGCAGCCGATCCCGGCCGCGCTGCCACCCCTGGAATCCCTGCCGGAAGCCGCGCGCATGGCCGCCTTCCGCCTCGCCCACGCGGGCAAGCCGCTGCACTGGCTGACCTACACGCCCGATGAAGGCTGCTTCTTCAGCGGCGACGATCCCTTCTTCCAGGCGCGGCAGACTCCGGGCATCGTCTGGGGCGGCGTCGTTGCCCGCGAGGCCTGGCCCAAGCTGCTGGAGTTGGACGCCTACCGCTGCATCCTGGATTTCCATCTCCTGAGCAGCGCATCCCGGGCTGACCTGGATGAGTACTACCGCTACATGCCGGAGCAGATCGTCTGCGTGACCTTCCCCGCGCTGGCGCTGGTGCAACCGCAGGGCGATCCCAACGGCGGGCCGGTATACGAGGATTTCGTCGTCGAGGCCCTGGACACTCTGGGCCGTGGCGACAGTGGCAGCCTCGCCCATGCGGCGCGCACCATGCTGGAGTTGTCGAACCCGGACCTGTGGCTGTCCTCCGCCCTTCGCTGGCTGCTGCTGCTGATTGAACTGGAGCCGGATAACCGCACCGCCCAGGGCATCGTCATCGAGTCCCTGCGCAATCTGGATGCCATCGATTGGAATGCTGCAACTTCGCTGGCGCCGAGCGTCGAGGGCGCGCCCGAAGTGATCGCGGATATCGGGTTGTCGCCCGAGGAACAGGCCGCACTGGCTGCCCTCGTCGCCACCCAGCGCGCCATTCTGGACATGCCCATCGAGACTGCCTGGCAGATGGGGCGGGTCCGGGCGGTGGCCAGCACTCTGGCCGGCTGTCTGCGGTCGAGCCGGCGCGAGGGCGAAATCCCCGGCCTGGAAGCCGCCACCGCGGCGGCCCTGGAGGATGCCATGGCCGCCCCCCTCATGGACTGGCTGGATCACCATTTCGGCACCGCGCCAGTGGCGGAAACATCCGCCGCGACGACATCCACGGCCGCTGAAGCGGCGCCCGCGACGATGCTCCCCCCCGAAGACACGAAATCCGCCGGCGAAGGTGAGGGCGAAGTCAAGTTCGGCCGCCGCGCGGAAGACGCCTTTAGCGGTCCCAAGAGCCTGAAGGTGGACCAGGCCAAGATCGATCTGCTGATGAATCTGATCGGCGAGATCGTCGTCGCCAAGAATGCCTTGCCCTATCTTGCCGGTCGCGCCGAGACGGTGTTCGGGGTGCGCGAACTGTCGCGCGAGATCAAGGCCCAGTACGCGGTGATCAACCGCATCGCCGAGGAAATGCAGGACGCCATCATGCAGGTGCGCATGATGCCGGTATCCTTCGTGTTCCAGCGTTTTCCTCGTCTGGTACGGGACATCTCGCGCAAACTGGGCAAGGAAGTGAATCTGGTGCTGGAAGGCGAGGAGACCGAGGCCGACAAGAACATCATCGAGTCCCTGGGCGACCCTCTGGTGCACATCGTGCGCAACAGTCTGGACCACGGCTTCGAGCTGCCGGAGGTGCGTCGCGCCGCCGGCAAGCCGGCCGAGGGCAGCCTCACCATCCGCGCCACCCAGGAATCGGACCGGGTGGTGATCGAGATCCAGGACGACGGCAAGGGCATCGATCCGGAGGTGGTGAAGCGCAAGGCCTACGAGAAGGGTCTTATCGACGAGACCGCCCTGGAGCGTCTAAGCAATCAGGATGCAGTGAATCTGGTGTTCGTGGCAGGTTTTTCCATGGCCGAAGTGGTCTCCGACCTGTCCGGCCGCGGTGTCGGCATGGACGTGGTGCGCACCGCCATCGAAAAGGTGAACGGCGCCATCGCGCTGGATAGCGAGAAGGGGCGCGGCACCCGCATCCGCCTGTCGCTGCCGCTTTCCATGGCGGTGACCAACGTGATGATCATCGAGTCCGACGGTCAGATCTTCGGTCTGCCCATGGACAGCGTGGTGGAAACCGTGCGCGTGGCGCGCGCCGACATCCGCACTATCAAGCGCTCCATGGCCACGGTGCTGCGCGGTCGCATCGTGCCGCTGAAATCCCTCAACAAGCTGCTGGGTCTGGCCACGCCGCCCATCGCCAACGACCAGGACGAACTGGCGGTGCTGGTGGTGCGGCTGGGCGAAGAGTCGGTGGGCCTGCTGGTGGACGATTTCCGCGAGACCGTGGACATCATCCTCAAGCCCATGACCGGGGTGCTGGCGGGCCTGGGCTGCTATTCCGGTTCGGCGCTGATGGGCGACGGCTCGGTGCTGATGGTGCTCAACGTCAAGGAGCTCATGTGATGGCCATCGAATACCGCAAGAACCTGGCGCTGTTCCGTGACGTGGTATTGGTGGAGGAAGCCGAGCCCTTGCTGGAATGGTTGCAGAAGAAGCCGGCCGGTCGCGTCGATCTGGCGGACTGCACCCACCTGCACGCGGCCAACCTGCAGGTGCTGATGGCGGCCCGCGCCAGCGTCAAGGCATGGCCCAAGGAGCCCTGCTTCGCCGACTGGCTGCGTGCGGCCCTGCTACGGCCGCATTGACGATTTCGAAACTGGAGACCCCTCATGGCGAAAACCATACTTTATGTCGACGACTCCACCACCATGGTGATGAGCGTGCGATCCACCCTGGAAATGAACGGCTTCAAGGTGGAGACGGCCGGCGACGGCGAGGCCGCCTATGCCAAGTTGAAGACAGGGCTGAAGCCGGACCTGATCATCACCGACATCAACATGCCGAAGATGAACGGCATCGAACTTATCAAGCAGGTGAAGGCCCTGCCCGGCTTCCGTTTCACTCCGATCCTGACCCTGACCACCGAAGGCAGTTCCGACCGGCGCGATGAGGCCAAGAAGCTGGGGGCGACCGGGTGGCTGGTGAAGCCGGTAGCCGGTCCCGATCTGGTCAAGGTGATCAAACAACTTCTACCGGGGGCCTGAGGATGTCTCTGGCCTGATGAACATGCCCAACCAGAACTGTACATTTCCACGGCCGGCCATCCTCCGGCGGCTTGCGCTGGCCGCGCTGGCGGCAACGCTGCTCAACGTGCTGATCGCATTGCTGTTTTCGGAGTGGATCCACGATTACTGGCTGCAGCCGCTGGGCATCGGCAAGCCTGGTGACATCATCATCACCACCCTGCTGACTATGTTCAGCTTCGTGCCCTTGACCCTGTTGTTCGCCTGGCCCTTCATGAAACGCGAACTCTTGTGGCTGAAGGATCTGTGCAGGGACAGCGATGCCCACTTGGCGCACTGCGAAATCATGAAGCAGGGCATCCACCAGGAACTGACCCAGGTGGCTCCCTATGCCGACATCATGACCCGGCATCTGGAAGGCGCCCTGACCCAGACCGAGACCGGAGTGATGGGGACCATCGAACAACTGGATGCCTTGCACAAGGAATCACGCGACCAGGTGGAGCGCATCGGCGCCTCCATGCAGAACGGAATGCAGTTGACCGAGGTGATGCGGCAGCAATCCGGCTACAACAAGACCATCATCGGCGTGTTGTCCAACCATATGAGCGAGCAGGTCGCCGAACTGAACCGCAACTTCGAGCGCATCCGGCGCCTCTCCGACGAAGTGGCCGCCCTGACACCGCTGGTGGGGGTCATTTCCGATATCGCCAGCCAGACCAATCTGCTGGCCCTCAATGCCGCCATCGAGGCGGCGCGGGCGGGGGAGGCTGGGCGCGGCTTCGCCGTGGTGGCCGACGAAGTCAGGAAACTCTCGGCGCAGACGGCAGTCGCGGCCACGGACATCGCCCAGAAAATCGCGGCGGCCACCCAGCACGCCGAGGATGAACTGACGCGGGCCAGCGATGCTGTCAACAATCACGAAGTCTCCTCCGACCTGAAGCGGATCATTGACGACATCACCCTCATCGAAGGCCGTTTCGCTGAGGGCAGCAAAGTGTTGCTCGAAGTGATCAACGGCGTCGACAGCGGCAACCGGGAGATGGTGGCTCGGCTGACCCAGGTCTTTGGCCATCTCCAGTTTCAGGACATCGTGCGCCAGAGCCTCGACCATGTGAAATATGCCCTGTGCGGCTTGAACGAGCACCTACAGGGGGTGGCGGCGCATCTGGCGGACGAAACCTGGGATGGCAGTGTGTCTCCGACCCTGCCCGAGCGGCTGGACGGCCATCTTGATCGTTATGTGATGGACAGTCAGCGCCATGCCCATGCCAGCGTCACCGGAAAACAGGCAAACGCGCCGTCACGTCCGGCCATCGAACTGTTCTGAAGCCATGGCCCGCGTCCTCGTCGTCACCAACCGCAAGGGCGGTACCGGCAAGACCGCCACGGCGGTCAATCTGGCCGCCGAACTCGCCGCGCGCGGCGAGCGTGTCCTTCTGGTGGACCTGGACACCCAGGGGCATTGCGCGGTGGGCCTTGGCATCCCGGTGAAGAAGGGCGAACCCACGGTGCACGGTCTGTTCGCCAGCGGTGCGCCGCTGCTTCCGGCGCTGCGGGTATCGGCCTGGGACCAACTGCACCTGCTGCCGGCCGACCCGTTGTTCGAGCATGGTTCCGGCAGCCGCGACGAGAGCCTGCTTCGGCATGCGCTCCATGCGGAAGGGCTGCATGAGCACTACGACACCATCGTCCTCGATACCCCGCCGTCGCTGGACATCCTGCTGCTTAATGCTTTGCACGCCGCCGACCGGGTGCTGGTGCCGTTTCTGCCCCACTTTCTTGCCGGGGAAGGGGTGCGGCAACTGGCGCGGGTGCTGTTCCGCGTTGCCAGCAGCCGCCCGGACCAGGGCCTGCGCCTCCTGGGCTTCCTGCCAATTATGTGCGACACCCGCATTGGCCAGCACAAGCAGGTAACCGGCAGCGTAGCCCAACAGTTCGGGGCCTCGCGCATGTTGCCCGGCATCCGCAACGATATCCGTGTCGCCGAGTCTTTTGCCGCCGGGAAACCGGTGCGCTACTTCGCGCCGAAGACCCGCGCAGCCGAGGATTACCATGCCGCCGCCGGAATGATGTTGGAGCGCTGGCAATAGTCACCGACCTAGTGAAGGATGCCGCCGTCGCTGTCGCAAAGGCCAGCTCTGCGGTCACCCAATTGAAGATCGTGATCGAAGGCGCTGATGCTTGTATCCATGGGGCATCTCAAGGGCAGAAGAGTGGTCAGCGGGGTTTCCGGAAGGATGTGTCTCTTGCAGCAAGTATGGTTCAGTCTGTCCAGACGCGTCCGGCGAAGACACTGTCCAGCGGAGTGTGGAACAGGTGATTGGCGTAATTGCTCAAGGTCTTCACCGATATCGCCAGCACTACATCCAGCATCTGGCGTTCGCTGAAGCCGGCGGCGAGGAAGGCCTGGACATCGGACTGGCCGGGCAGCCCGCGCTGGATCACCATGTTGCGGTTGAAATCGTGCAGCGCGGCCAGCCTGGTATCCGGAATCGGTGTGCCATCGCGGATTGCATCGGTCACCACAGCCGGCACGCCGGACATCTGGTCGGCCAGAAAGCTGTGCGCGGCAACGCAGTAGGTGCAGCCGTTTTCGCGGCTGATGGCGAGAAACACGACCTCCTGTTCCGCCGGCGTAAAGCCGGAAAGCTCGCGAAAACGGTTGTAACCGTCGATATAGGTCGCCAGCAAACCCGGCGAGTTGGCCATGACGCGGTACATATTGGGAATGAAGCCAAGTTTGTTCTGCGCGTCGTCAAGCAAGGCTTTCGCCAGCGGTGCGGCCTGCTCCGGATTGAGGGCGGGCAGGTTGAGCTTGTATTCGGACTGCATGGGAAGTCTCCTGTTGTGTAATGAACCGTTCGTTCCAGATTGACTGAAAAAAGGGGGTTACACCCCGACCAACTGCGCTGAATAACCCGATGCCCTGACTGCGCCCAGCAATGTGGCGGTGCTGGCCGTGTCCGGGTTGTAGGCAACCAGCAGCAGATGTTCCCTGCCGGGATTGAAGCGCGGCGCGACGACGCCTTCGATCTGGCGCATGCGCTCTTCCATGGCCAGACGCGCTTCGGTGTTCAGGTTTTGATCAATGTGAATCATGATGTCGCTGATGCTCATGGCAGTCTCCTTGTGACAACGTGGCGGGCGAAGCCCGAATCACTCGGTTTATTGGACCGTGTTTTCCAAAACAAACCAAAAAAATTCAGTCCAGCGCCTTCAGCACCATGCTGATGATGCCTTGCAGCGTTGCCGTGTCGGCGCCGGCCTTGGCTTGGGTTTTCAGGCCGCTCATGCTGCTGACCAGGAAGTTGGCCAGCGTCTGTGCATCGCGTTCGGGCGGGATGTCGCCTTCGCGCTGGGCGCGTTCAACCGCCGCCCGCAACACGCTGCGGAAGCGTTCGATGCTGTGCGCCACATCCTGTGCGATCTCGGGGTCGCTCTGGGCGAATTCGCTGGCGGTATTCATCACCAGACAGCCGCGCGGTTGCGTCCGGCCGCTGACATCGTTCAGTACCGAATTGAGGAAACCCTCGATGAACTGGCGGCCGGACGGAGCGACGGACAAACCGTCGCGCAGCATCTGGCTGAACTGATCGGCGTAACGCGCCACACATTTTCTGAACAGTTGCTGCTTGCCGCCAAACGCCTGATACAAGCTGCTTTTGGACAGGTTCATCGTCGCCAGCAAATCCTGCATCGAAGTGGATTCATAGCCCTTTGACCAGAATTGATGCATCGCCGCATCGAGTGCGATGTCGGGGTCGAATTCAAGCGGGCGTCCAATGTTTGCTGTCATGGCTTATTTATGGACCATGCGGTTCATAAAGTCAAAGACCCATCCTGAGGGGCGGGTGCCTGATTGCACCTTGCTTGAATGCCGGACACATCCCTTGTCGGAACTAAAGCCCCAATTTCAGGACCGACTGGTTCATAATCGCCGCGCACCGCGGCCGATTTCATTTGAAGAATCGTTCGCGCGAGAGGAGAAGACATATGACCGGCAGTATTCTGGGTTCACCGGAGTCCTGGCTCGATGAACACGGCGCGGCACTCTACAAATATGCGTTGATGCATACGCGCGATCAGCACAGGGCCGAGGAGGCGGTGCAGGAAACCTTGCTCGCCGCTTTGCAGGCGCGCGACCGCTTTTCCGGCGGTGCATCGGCGCGCACCTGGCTGATCGGCATCCTGAAGCACAAGATCGTCGATATGTTTCGCCACGATGCGCGTGAGGTGCAACTGGAAGATCCCGAAGAAGAGGCTTATCTTGACGAGGACGAGATCGATGCCATGTTTATCCCGAATGGACACTGGCGCGTCAAAACGGCGGAATGGGGCGACCCGGAAGACCTGCTGGAACGGGGCCAGTTCATGGAAATTCTGCAACGTTGTCTGGATGCCCTGCCGCCGCGTTTGGCGCGTCTTTTCATGCTGCGCGAAGTGATGGAAGAAGATTCCGAGAAAATTTGTCAGGAATTGGCGATTACGCCGACCAACCTGTGGACGATGCTGTATCGGGCCCGTCTCGGGCTCCGGCAGTGTCTCGACAGGAACTGGGTCGGTCACGCAGTGCATGCGGCCGCCCGGGGGTGAATGAACATGCTGACATGCAAGGATGCGAGTCGTCTGATCTCGGAGAACCTGGAACGCCGTTTGGGCTTCTGGGAGCGCATGGGTCTCAGGATGCATCTTTGGATCTGCGTCAATTGCCGGCGTTTCGAGCGGCAAATGAACTTCATGCACGCTGCACTGCGAAAGCTGGGCAAGCGGGCCGAAGTCGCCGACGACAGCACGGAATTCCCCCCCGAGGCGCGTGAGCGGATTCGCAAGGCCTTGGCCGAGCGATGCGAACACGATCACACGCACTGATTCGCCCCGGTTCTCCGAGACCATCGTCATGAATCGCCCATCCGGGCTTATGACATGACCTTAGGAGACATACCATGAAAGCAAGCAAAACCACCCTGACCCTGGCCCTGACTGCCGCCATCGGCGCTGCCGGCATTGCCCAGGCTGCAAGCAGCAATCCCTTCGCCATGCAAAGCCTGAACAACGGCTACATGGTCGCTTCGGCAGACGCAAAATCCATGGAAGGCAAATGCGGCGAAGGCAAGTGCGGCGGCAGCAAGGCCAAGGCCAAGGAAGGCAAGTGCGGCGAGGGCAAATGCGGCGGCAGCAAGGCCAAGGCCAAGGAAGGCAAGTGCGGCGAGGGCAAGTGCGGTGGCAGCAAGGCCAAGGCCAAGGAAGGCAAGTGCGGTGAGGGCAAGTGCGGCGGCAAGAAGTAAGCCTGCGGCAGACCGACCATGCGTGCATCCACACTGCATGGCGCGGGTCTCGGCCTGAGGCGGGAGCTTATTCCCGACCTCAAGGCTGTGCCTGACGCCACTCTCGCCGACGCCATCGACTTCTTCGAACTGGCGCCGGAAAACTGGCTGGAGATGGGCGGCTCGCGTCGCCGCGATCTGCACCACTTTGCCGAACGCCGGCCCATCGTTGCGCACGGCCTGTCGCTCAACCTGGGCGGCCCGACACCGCTGGACGAACTTTTCCTGCAACGGGTCAAGCGTTTCCTCGATGAATACCGCATCGATCTGTTCACCGAACACCTGTCCTGGTGCAGCGATGACGGCCACCTCTTCGACCTGCTGCCGATTCCGTTTACCGGCGACGCGGTGCGTCATGTCGCGGCGCGCATCCGGCGCACGCAGGACATTCTCGAACGTCGCATCGCGATCGAAAACGCCTCCTACTATGTCGCGCCGGCGATTGCCGAGATGAGCGAGATCGACTTCATCCGCGCCGTTCTGGTTGAGGCGGACTGCGATCTGCACCTCGACGTCAACAACGTCTACGTCAACAGCGTCAACCACCGCTTCGACCCGCGCGCCTTTATCGATGCGATGCCGGCCGAGCGCATCGTTTACCTGCACATGGCCGGGCATTACCAGGAAGCCGAAGACCTGATCATCGACACCCACGGCGCAGCGGTGATCGACCCGGTATGGCAACTGCTCGATTACACCTTCGCCCGCATCGGCACGCGGCCGACGCTGCTGGAGCGTGATTTCAATATTCCGCCCTTGCGCGAATTGCTGCCGGAAGTGGCACGCATACGCGCGATACAAACCCAAGCAACCCAGCGTCATTCCCGCGCCTTCGGGAATCCAGACCGTTCCACCGATCAGCTGGTGAGGGATGTCAGCGGTGCTGACTGGATGCCCGCCTGCGCGGGCATGACGGAAAGCGAGCTGCGTCATGTCGCCTGAGCCGATCACGTTCACCGACTACCAGGCGGCTTTCGCCGCCCGCATCCGCGACCCGAAGCAGGCGGCGCGGCCGCCCGGCGCAACGGCCAAACGCATGCGGGTGTACGAGGAACTGCTGTTCAACAATCTGGAAGGCTTTCTGCTGAGCAGCTATCCGGTCACCCGCAAGCTGCTAGGAAAACGCCTGTGGCGGCAGACCGTGCGGCGTTTCTTCGTCGAGCACCGCAGTCATTCGCCGCTGTTTCGCGACATCCCGAAAGCGTTTCTCGACTGGATGCACGCACATGGCGCGGCGGATTTTCCCGCGCTGCCGTTCCTGCCCGAGTTCATGCACTACGAATGGCTGGAATTAAGCGTATCGATCACGCCGGAAGCCGTCGATCCGGCCGCCATTGATGCGCAGGGCGATCTGCTGCGCGGCCGTCCGGCGCTGCACCCGACCGCCCGACTGGCCTGTTACGCCTATCCGGCGCATCAAATCGGTCCACGCTTCAAGCCGGCAGCTGCAGATGGGCAAACCTGGTGCTATCTGTTGTTTCGCGATGAAGCGTTGTGCAGTGAAGATGCCGGCGGACAGGATGAAGTGCGCTTCATTCTGCTGAATCCGCTCTCCGCACGGTTGCTTCGACTGCTGCGCGATCAGCAGCCGAGCGGTAACGAAGCGCTGGCGCATCTGGCGGGACAGATCGCCCCTGCTCAACACCCAGCCTTTGTTCAATTTGGCGGCGAATTGCTGCGCGATCTGCGCGCACAAGGCGCGCTGCTCGGAACCTGGAGAAATCAATGAACGCGATTGCCAAGCTTGCCGGCATTACCCAAACCATCTTTGGCGGCATGAACAAACTCGGCGAATGGATCGCGCCGCTCGGCTTGCGGCTGCTGCGGACGTATGAGTCTGGCAAACCGGGGGGAATTGAACGATAGGAAAGCGCTAACAGGGTGTCGATAAACACCCCGTCACTCTGGTGGATGCCGTGGTCCAGTGCACTGGATTCAATAAAATCAACGGCTTGTGGACCCCGGCCTTCGCCGGGAATGACGAACTCAAATGGAGTCCTGAAAATATCCGTAGCCGTCATTCCCGCGAAGGCGGGAATCCAGTCGCGACGCCAGCATGATGAAGCAACCTTGTGTTTTGTGAGCGGCAGTCACTGGATTCCCGCATACGCGGGAATGACGTTTTTTCAGGGAATTTCACGTTTTTTGACACCCTGCTAAGGGAGCCGCTCGCAGTCAAGGCATTCCCTGGCGGCAATGGTCTACGCCTCACGTCATCCGACGTTGATTGTCCTCAACCCTGGGCGTTCTGATTCATGCGCATTAGCCGTTGCGCCATCGATCCGATGATGCGCCGCGACAACGGCGCGGAGTAGCGCATCAGGTCTTCCAGCAGCGCCGGTGGCAGGACCAGAGCCGTTACCTCGGTTTCCGCGCGCACGCTGGCGGTGCGCGGTTCGTTCAGCAAATAAGCCATTTCGCCGAGCAGATTGCCTTCCTTGATGCCCATCAAGCGTCTTTCGCCATCCGGAAAACGCTTGAATACGGCGGCATCGCCGGCATAGAGAAAAAACGCTTCACGCGACGTATCGCCTTCTTCGATCAATGTCTGGCCGACTGCGTAATATCGGCCGTATTTCGCCAGCAGTCGGTTGGAGCGGGCGAAGACGATGGATTCCAGTTTGTTGGCGCCTACGCCGGAGCCGCCGAGAAATAACTTTTCCAGCGCCGCGACATCGACTTTGGACAGTGAGTACAGGAACTGCGCCCAGAAATAGAACGCCATACAGGCGATGTAAGCACCGATCAGGATGAACACCACGCCGCCCAGCGCGCCATACACAGCCTGATATCTTTCGACCTGAAAAAACAGCCCGAAGCTGTAGAACAAGGTCGCCCAGGTCAGCGCCGCCAAGCCGCTGATCAGCAGGGTAGGGCGCCGAGGCGGGTGGCTCAGCGGCAAGCGACGCAAGGCGGCATAGAACAATCCCCAGATCATCAGCAGCGCGAACAGGGAATTGAGTCCCTTGAGCAAGTACGCTCGCGATTCGCCCAGCATTTCCACACTGGACAGAAAGGTCAGGCTGGCCTGCACCGCGACCGAAATGGCGACCATGCCGAACAACAGTGGAATGATGATCAGCGGCAACGCCCAGTTGAACACGAAGGTACGCTTGGAATCATCCGGAAAAATCACGCGGAATGCGCTCTGCACGGCATTTACCAGACCGCGCGAAGACAATATCAGCGTCAACAGGCCTACGCCGCCGGCGGCGACCTGCGCCTGTTGCGGAATCAGACCAAGATGGGAGAGTTGATCGAGGTCGAATTGCTGATACAGCGCCGCCAGCAACATCACCGCCGGCGTCGAAGTCTCCGCCACGATCGCCAGATATTGCGCCGCGTAAGTCAGCAACAGCATCAACGGCGCCGCCGCCAGCAGAAAATAGAAGGCGGTGGCGGCAGCATGATTCTGCAACTCGTTTTTGACGAACAGGCGCAGCGTGGTCAGCGTCGCTTGCAGCAACCAGTCCAGGCTATTGCGCCGCTGTTCATCCAGATGCGGCAGGGTTCGATTAAACAGAGAAGGCGGCATGGCGAGCGTCGGGTTTGCGAATTTCGCGGCTGACCGGGATAAACGAGAACCGCATCGTATCCGAAGCAACGCTGAACGCGGATCGAAAAGCTCGCGATAGAATTCACCTCCGTCTCGCATTCTGAAAGTCGTTCATGTCTCTGATCCGCCCGTTTCCCGCCCTAAGACCCGCGCCCGGTCGCGCCGCCGAGGTTATCGCGCCGCCTTACGATGTGCTCAATACCGCTGAAGCGCGCGCTCTGGTCGAGGGCAGACCCTGGAGTTTTCTGCACATCTCCAAGCCGGAAATCGATTTGCCCGTCGATACCGATCCCTATGCCCCCGAGGTCTATGCCAAGGCTGCCGAGAATCTGCGCGCGATGGTCGCCGCCGGCGTGCTGGTGCAGGATGCGCAAGCCGGGTATTACGCCTATCGCCTGATCATGGGCGAGCATGTCCAGCTTGGACTGGTCGCCGCCGCCAGCGTCGCCGACTACGATACCAACCGCATCCGCAAACACGAATTCACCCGGCCGGACAAGGAAGATGACCGCGTGCGTCAGATCGAGGCGCTCAACGCCCAGACCGGTCCGGTGTTGCTTGCCTATCCGCGACAGCCGGAAGTCGATGCCCTGCTGGCCGCCGCCACGCAAGCCGAGCCGGATGCCGATGGCGTCGCCGAGTCCGGCGTGCGTCACACGCTGTGGGCGATCCGCGATGCCGTGACGCTGGCGCGGTTGACCGAACTGTTCGACGCGATGCCGGCGTTGTACATCGCCGACGGCCATCATCGCTCGGCATCCGCCAGCCGCATCTGCGCCGCGCGGCGTGCCGTCAATCCGGACCACAGTGGCGCGGAAGCCTACAATTACTTCCTGTCAGTGATTTTTCCGCATCACCAGATGCGCATCTTCGACTACAACCGGGTCATCAAGGATATGAACGGATTGTCGGAAGCCGATTTCATGGCGCGCGTCGCGGATGGGTTCATGATCGAAATGGCTGATCAGGCGGTCAAACCGGAGCGTCCCGGCGAATTCGGCCTTTATCTCAACGGCCGTTGGTCGAAGTTGACCATACGCGCCGATCTGATTCCGCGCGATCCGGTCGGCCGGCTGGATGTCAGTCTGCTGCAGAACAATCTTATCGCGCCGATACTCGGCATCGCGGACCCGCGTCGCGACAAGCGCATCGATTTCGTCGGCGGCATTCGTGGTCTGGGTGAACTGGAAAGACGCGTCGATTCAGGCGAAATGGCGCTGGCGCTGGCTTTGCATCCGACCAGCATGGATGACTTGATGGCGGTAGCGGACGCGAATGAAGTCATGCCGCCAAAATCCACCTGGTTCGAGCCGAAACTCGCCGACGGCCTGGCGTCGCATCTGCTGTCCTGATCGGCCTGTCACCTCGTCGCGGCGTCGCTGCGGCGAGGTGATTTCCGTAACCCGTTGAATGCAGGGTTCCGATGCCGTATCCGGGATTGACAAGCGGCATCGCTGAACCGCGCTCTCAAGCCGCCTTCAGATAACGTTGCTTCGCGGCCCGTGCTTCCAGCGCTTCATCAGGGTTGTAGGCCTTGCCGGACCAGAGCATGTTGTAAGCGATTTCTTCGTTGCCGTTTTCGCATAATTCCAGCACCTTGGCGAACAGCGGCTGGAAGGTCTCGGAACGATGCGAACTTTCATGCGCTTCGAAGCTTTGCCAGAACGTCACGATCAAGGCTTCCTTGTTCTTCAGCGGATTGTCGACCGGTTGGCCGATGGTCGATCCCTCGTTCGAAACCTGCCCGGAATTCATCGCGACAAAGCCACCGACGAAGCCGGTGTCGGAGTGATAGGTTTTGACGTTTTCGCACAATTCGGCAACCCGCATTTCCAGATCGTCAGTGCTGTATTCCGGCTTGAGAATGACGCGGTTGATGGTGACGACGCCGTCGCTGTTGAAACCGTTGATGAGTGACATGATGTGATCTCCTGTGTTAGTAAATAAGCAAATACTGAACAATGTGAGCCAAAAAAAACGTGGTCGATCACGCTTGGCGGAGATACTGTACTAAATCAGTCAACTAATAACAACGCTTCGGTTAATGGGGTTATAAGTAATGATTATGACCTTCGGGTTGATTGCTGCATGCGGCCTAACTGGCTAGGCTGACTTTCTCAGTCACTGCTTTGCTGCAGTTGACAGAAAAATAACTTTTGTAGCCCGTCAGGGCGCTGGGCAAGGTAGCTGCAAGCTGTGGAGGTGCGCAGCAGTTTATTCGGCTACCTTCATCTTCTTCAGCGTGGATTTGTCCAACTCCTTGAACTTGCCGAGGAACCAGCCGTCTTCACCCACCCAGGCCTTGAACAGCGCCAGATTCTTTTGACGCTCGGCTTCGTCGGCGCCCAGGTTTTCATACATGTTGCCGGGTTTGCGGTCTTCGGTGTTTGCGCCATCGTCCAGCCGCCGCATCAAGGCGCCGGTATCCGGCCAGCCGACGAATGCGATCAGGTTGGCGTAGTCATTCATGCGCGGGCCCTGCGACAACTGCGCGTATTTTTCCTTGTTCTCGTCGTACTCGGCCAGAGAGGGGGCTGTTTCGCCATGGCAGGCCATGCATTTCTGTTCCCAGAGCGGACGGATGTCGTTGCGATAGGTGACTTCGTCGGCAAAGGCGGCAGTACTGGCAATGAGTGCAAGCAGGATGAGGGTAGGGCGCATGGTTTATCTCCTGAAACGATAAATACATCAGAAATGGGTTCAATTCAGATCGTTGGTCAGATCAGTTGTACAACGGCCTAGTTGGGTGAATGAAACCGGATTCCAGCAGGTGCGGAAATGACGGCTGAAAGGCAAATAAAATTTGCTGTGTGAACTTGTCGATGCACAATATCCATCAGCTTTATACGAGCCACGCTTTACGATTCATTCGGCAGCGTTTGCGTTGTGTTGATCGCTTGAGTGTTGAAAATCCAGAGTCTCACGCAATTGCGCAACCACATCCATCGCCTTGCAGCCGATGTTGAAGGCGGAAACATGCGCCTGTTCTGTCGCAGTGAAAGCTTCCAGATGCGCGAGTTGCGAGGCGAGTACTTCCAGTCCGGCTTCGGAGGCATCCGCGCCGCTGCGCTGACGTTCGGTGATGCGTGCTTGCAGGACGTCGGCGGGGGCTTCGAGCGCTACGATGCGCCAGTCGACCGCCAACGCTTCGGCCAGCGCCTGAAACGGGGCGCGCCAGGCGCGCTGGATGAAAGTGGCGTCGATGATGACCAGGAAGCCGGCTTCGAGCAGCATGCGTGCCTGGTCAAGCAGCGTTCGCAGGGTGCGTTCACCGGCTTCGCGGGTATAGATGCCGCCCGGGATGGCCGCGCTGCCCTGCAGCGGCTTCAGCCCGAACAGGCGTTTGCGGATGACATCTGAACGCAAACGGATCGCGCCCAGTTGTTCGAGCAGATGCTGTGACAGCCAGGTCTTGCCCGAGCCGGATACTCCGTGCATCAGCAGCAGCGCCGGACGACGGTTGCGGGACAGCGTCTCCGCCAGGCGCAGGTAAGTCAGGCAATCGTGAAAATCATCCGGTCGCGCCGACTCCGAAGTCTGGAAGGCGGCGACCTTGGCGCGCACCATGGCGCGGTAAACCTGATAGAAGCGCAATCCCCGCAAGCCGTCGATGGCGGCTTGCGCATCGCGGCTTTGCTCCAGGTAGCGGTCAAGAAAGCGCCAGGCCAGATCGGGGCGATTGCGGTGTTGCAAATCCATGGTCAGGAAGGCGATTTCGCTGATCAGATCGATATTGCGCAGCGCCGGATTGAATTCGAGGGCATCGAAGATGATCGGCTGCCCCGCCACCCAGGCGATGTTGCCGAGATGCAGGTCGCCATGACATTCGCGTATCTGCCCGCCGGCTTTGCGCGCTGAGAAGAACGGCGTCAGGCGATTGGCCTCGGACGTGCTCCAGTCCTGCAACCGGTCGAGCAAAGTTTTGAACGGCAGGTCGGCGTGCAGCGGCAAAAGTCTCGCCAACTGACGAAAATTGTCCTGCACCGGTTGGCTGACGGTTTCCGGCGCGCCATCGGCGGAGGTCATCGGCGCGACGGCGATATCGGCGTGAAACGCTGCTATGCGATCGGCGATTGCATCGATTTGCTCGACGCCGATGTCCGCTTCCCGATCCAGCGTGGCGTCGGCCGGGAAAGCGCGCATTTGCACCGCCCATTCGATGGCCGGGCCGGCGCCGCCAATAAACGGTGACTGGGGCGAGCCGGTGATCGCCACCCGCGCCAGATAAGTGTCGGGCGCCAGCCGGCGGTTGAGGCGAAGTTCTTCATCACAGAAATGCCGGCGCCGCTCCAGCGTGGAGAAATCGAGAAAACCGAGATTCAGCGGTTTCTTGATCTTGTAGGCATAGTCGCCGGCCAGGATGACCCAGGAAATATGCGTTTCGATCAACCGTGGCGCAGCGGCGGGGTGCGGATAAGCCGCCGCTTCGAGCAAGCCGCTGATCAGTTCCGGCAGGCTGTTTCCGGTATGTGACGACATCGTCAACAGCGAACCGGTCGCCGATGCGTGCGCCGATGGCGGGTTGTCAGCCTGTTGTTTCGACTGGGTATCGACAAAATCCGAATGGCTCAGCGTGGCGCGATGGAAAACCGGATGCGGGTGCGCAGTTGCCCCTCGAACAGTGCTTCATAGCCGACTTCGTTGGTGGTTTTGCTGAACGACAGGCCGCTTTGAGGCGACGGGCTGATGTCGACGAAACGCAGTTCGGGCATGTCCCAAAGGACCCGCATGCTGACTCGCATCGGATAATAGCCATCCAGAAAACGCCGCATATAGGGTCCGTTGGACAACGCGAAGGTGTGGTCGCCCTCGGAGTCCAGCGCGCGGGTCTCGGCGGAAATGCAGATCAGCGCATTGCGCGCGACCTGATCGAGTTGCACGGTATTCTCGTGTACCCAAGCGCGGCCAATGTTTTCGCTGCGCAAAATGGTGATGTCGCGAATCCGATCCCGGTTGTAGACGATCTGCATGTCGGGTACCGGGTCGAGGTGGTGATGGCACTGTTCCAGCCTGACCCAGCCGTCGGTGAGACTGGTGCGGGTCAGCGTGATCTGGTTCTGATGATGGTGTACCGGTCCGCTCGGCGCTTCGGTCAGAAAAGCCAGATCGCCGTCATTGACCTCCGAAACCCCCTTGAAAAACATCTCCTCCTCGCTCATTGCCGCACTCGCCAGCGTCGGCGACAGCAAGGCGAGCGCCAGAGCGCTAATCGAGCGGCAGAATGCGGCGCGCGCCATTGAAACGTGAGGACCAGTATTTTTCATTGATGCGGGAAACCATGACTTCCTTGCTGCGGCTGCTGCTGGCATGCACGAAAGTGCCGTCGCCGGCATAGATGCCGACATGCGAATTCGGCTGTCTGCGGGTATTGAAAAACACCAGATCGCCGGGTTTCAGGTCGCTATGCGCAACCGATTCGCCTTGCCGGCTCATTTCCGCTGCGCTGCGCGGCAGGCTGATGTCGGCCGATGTCTTGTAGACATGCTTGACGAAACCGCTGCAATCGAGGCCTTTTTCGGGATTGTTGCCGCCGAACTTGTACGGCGTGCCGATCAGGCTCAGGGCTTTCAGCAGCGGCCTGGCCTGCGCTTTGACGCTCTCCGCAAGCGATGTGTCGGCGATGTCATCGGCCGCTACCGGGATGGCCAGCATCAGCGCGGCAAGCGATGCGAAAACAAGGGATGGAAATCGCATAAGTTGAATTTTGTCGAAAAATTTGACACCGGATAGCGGCAATTAAGCCAGCAACAGGCGATTTAGTCGATAGCTTTGACTACTATGAAAGCTGAGCTTGTCATAATCAACATTAAGGAGACCGTCTATGTACTATGAATTCAATGAACAAGTGGTTTCGGACGCGCGTGCCGCCGCGTCCAGCGACGAAGGCTTGCGGGAGCGCGTTCGGGCTTTGGTGATGCGCGCCCTGGTGGATAAGCAAGCCGATCCGCAGGCGATCAAGGCGGTTCTGCGCTCGGCTCTCGCGGGGGTGGACGGGGGGCTGTCACTGCGCGGAGAGCAGGCGGGGGATGCGCTGCGCGAAGCGGTCATGGGTATGGATGAAGCGGTGGCCCGTTCGGTTTATGCCCTACGTCTGGCGCTGGATGAAGCATGGGGCCAGGGCCGCGATTTCGCCGAAGGCGATGCGCGGGAAACCATGTCCTCTGTGCAGGATCTGGAAGACGATTTGCTGCTGACCTTGAAACATGCGGCGGAGGACACCAAAGGCTGGATGAAGGGCGAATTCACCGATCTGGCGGAGCATCTGAAACGGACCGGCACGGATACCGGGGCGCAGGTTCGCGATGTCGTGCAGCGGCTGAATTCGCGGCTGGTTTCGGCCGCCAAGGGGAGCGGCGCGGATGCAAAGGTTGCCGCCCATGCCACGCGCTCGCGTTTGAGTGAGGTGGCTTCGGGTATCCTGCGCGGCCTTGCCGATGCGCTCGATGCACGTGCGGCGCCGGCTGACGCTGACCAAAAGAAGGACTGAGACCAGGCATGCTGCGCGAAACGCTGTCCATGGTGCGCGATCTGCCGCGCCTGCATGACATCACTTCGGTACTGATTCGTTACGGATGGGGCGATTTCGTCCGCCTGCTGGGCATTGCCAATCTGCTGGAACGCGCCGGCCGACTGCTGCACTGGAAAACCTCCAACGACATCACCCAGCTTGATTTGCCGGTGCGCATACGCTTGGCGCTGACCGAACTCGGGCCGAGCTTCGTCAAGCTCGGGCAGATCCTGGCGACCCGCGTCGATGTCTTTCCGGCCGCCTGGATAGCCGAGTTCGAGAAGCTGCACAGTCAGGTGCCGCCGGTGCCGTTCGAATTGCTGCGCGCGGAACTGGAGCTGGTCCTCGGCGGACCGGTGGACAGCGTGTTCGCGGAGTTCGATCGCCAACCCTTTGCCGCAGCTTCCATCGCCCAGGTGCATCGCGCGCGTCTGCATGACGGCGTGCCGGTCGTGGTCAAGATCCGGCGGCCGGACATCATGTCCACGATCGAGGCTGATCTGCGCATCCTGACCCATCTGGCGCGGCTGATGGAAATGGAAATGCCGGACATGAAACGCTACCGGGTGGTGCAGATCGTCAGCCAGTTGCAGCGTTCCTTGCTGCGCGAGCTGGATCTGGCCAAGGAAGCGCGCAATATCGAAGCCTTTGCCAAGAATTTCGAGCAGGATGACAGCGTGCATATTCCCAAGGTTTATTGGGCATATTGCGGCCAGACGGTCAATGTTCAGGAGGAGCTGATCGGCATACCCGGCACGCAGGTCGCCCGCGCCGCGGCGGAGGGCTACGATCTGCGCCTGCTGGCCGCGCGCGGCGCCGACGCGGTGTTGAAAATGATTCTGCTGGACGGTTATTTCCATGCCGATCCGCATCCGGGCAACGTCATCTATATGGCGGGCAACCGGATCGGGTTGATCGACTTCGGCATGGTCGGGCGGGTCACCGATGGCCGGCGCGAGCAATTGATCGATTTTCTGCAAGCGCTGATCCAGAAGAACGAAACCGGCATGCTCAATGTGCTGACCGCCTGGGCTGGCGATGTCGAGATCGACGAGGAACATCTTGCCTACGACATTTCCGAATTGATCTTCGGCTATGACAATCTCAGCCTGAAGGATATTCATCTGGGCGCACTGCTGAGCGAGGTCACCGCCTTGATGCGCGACAACCAGTTGGCCATGCCGCCCGATCTGACTCTGCTGTTCAAGGCGCTGATCACTCTGGAAGGGCTGGGCCATCAGCTCGACCCGGAATTCCACATGGTCGACCAGCTGACGCCATTCGTTCGGCATGTCATGGAGGCCCGCTATTCGCCGCGGGCGCTGGCGGCGCGCGCCAAACGCGGGGCCAGCGAAATGGCCGAGATTTTCTTCGGCCTGCCGCGCGATGTGGCGCGGCTGTTCCGGCGCGCGCGCAGCGGCCGCTTGCGCATCGATCTCGACCTGAAGCGGCTGGATCACTTCGGCCTGCAACTCAACAGCGCCGCCAACCGATTGACCATGGGCGTGCTGACCGCTTCGCTGGTGGTCGGGTCGAGCATCATCATGACTGTGGAAGGCGGGCCGGAGCTGTTCGGCTTGCCGTTGTTCGGCCTGCTGGGCTTCATCGTGGCGTTTTTCAACAGTGTCTGGATCGTGCTGTCGATCTGGCGATCGGGCAAGGTCTGATGTCGGCACCCGGCAAGTTGCAGCCGGCCGGATCGAGCGGAATGTTTCCGGGTTAAAATTTGCCATCCTTGGGGGCAAGTCATGAATTGTTCAATCCGGTTGCTGCTGGTCGGCCTTTCACTTTCCGCTTCACTGCAGGCCGCCGATCTGCCGGCGATGAACGATGCCGAGAAACAGGCGATACGCGCCATCGTCAAGGAAACGCTGCGCGAATACGCGGCGGTGCTCAACGACAAACAGCCGGCCAGCGGCGATGCAAAGAAAATTCTTGGCGAGATCGTGCGCGACAATCGCGCTTTCATGCGCAAGAACAAACCCACCCATTTCGCGCCGTTCGCCGATGCGCAACATCCGCGCGCGACGGTCGTGGCCTGCGCGGATTCGCGGGTTCACAGCCACGCGCTGGACGCCACGCCGGATGGCGACCTGTTCGTGGTGCGCAATATCGGCAATCAACTGGTCACCGCCGAAGGGTCGGTGGAATATGGCGTGCAGCACATGAATACGCCATTGCTGTTGATCGTCGGCCATGTCGCCTGCGGCGCGATCAAGGCAGCGGCGGGCGATTACAGCCGGGAGTCGCCGGTCATCCGACGCGAACTGGATACATTGCAAACCCCCAAAGGCGAACCCGGACTGGGCAGCGTCAGGCTGAACGTCAACAACCAGGTGCGCCAGGCCATGCACAAGTTCGAGGAGCGGGTGATTGCCGGCCGGCTTACGGTGGTCGGCGCGGTTTACGATTTCAACGACGAAATGCGCCAGGGTCTTGGCAAACTCAATATCATCAATGTCAACGGCGAGACAAATCCGGCGAAAATCGCGAATCTCGAATTGATGCGCGGTCTGGATGCTCCCGGCAAGGGCGCGGGGGGCGCGCGTTGACACAAGGTTCTGCGCGATCATCACGCAAATTCATGAAACATCCGGTCCATCAATCAAGGTTGCAAGCCCGGATGCCTCTTTGGTTTTTCACCTGAAAGGATTTATTTCACCATGGAACGTCTTTACAACTTCAGCGCCGGTCCCGCCGTTTTGCCCAGAGAAGTGCTCGAACAAGCCCGTGACGAACTGGTCAACTGGCAGGGTTGCGGCATGTCGGTCATGGAAATGTCGCATCGCGGCAAGGAGTACATGGGCATCCAGGCGCAGGCCGAAGCCGATCTGCGCGAACTGATGGGCATTCCCGCCAATTACAAGGTGCTGTTTCTGCAAGGTGGCGCCTCCAGCCAGTTCGCGATGGTGCCGATGAATCTGTATCGCGGCAAGGCGTCGGCCGATTACCTGAATACCGGTGAGTGGTCGAAGAAGGCGATCAAGGAGGCGAAGAAATTCGGCGGCGTCAACGTGGTCGCCAGTTCCGAGGACAAGAACTTCAGCTACGCGCCGGCCCAGGCCGCCTGGAAACTCGACCCGAATGCCGCTTACGTGCACTACACGCCGAACGAAACCATCGGCGGCGTGGAGATCTTCTGGACCCCTGATCTTGGCAACCTCGCCGGTGATATCCCGCTGGTGGCCGATATGTCTTCGACCATCCTGTCGCGTCCGATCGATGTGTCGAAGTTCGGCCTGATCTATGCCGGTGCGCAGAAGAACATCGGCCCGGCTGGTCTGACTTTGGTCATCGTGCGCGACGACCTGATCGGTCAGGTCCTGCCGGGTACGCCGACCATGTTCGACTACAAGACGCACAGCGAAAACGACTCGATGTACAACACGCCGCCGACCTACGGCATCTATATCGCCGGTCTGGTGTTCAAACTGCTCAAGGCCAAGGGCGGACTGGCGGCGATGGAACAGACCAATCGTCTGAAAGCGGGCTTGTTATATGACCATCTGGATGCCTCCGATTTCTACAATTCGCCGGTGGCGCGCGAAAACCGCTCGTTGATGAATATTCCGTTCACCTTGAAGGATGCGGCGCTCGACGAGGACTTCCTGAAAGGCGCCAAGGCGCGCGGTCTGGTGCAATTGAAGGGCCATCGCTCGGTCGGCGGCATGCGCGCCTCGATCTACAACGCGATGCCGGTTGAAGGCGTGCAGGCGTTGGTCGAATACATGCGCGAATTCGAGAAATCGCGCGGTTGATGCCACGGTTGTTGTTTCCACCGGCGACCGGCGGCTGGCTGGATCGTCGGTAGGTCTTTTCAATGTTCCAGACAGGCCCCGCATGATCAAAACCCACAAGATCCTCACTCTCAACGCCATTTCAAAACGCGGCCTGGCACGGCTGCCCCCGGCTTATACGGTCGGCAACGATGTCGCCGACCCGGATGCGATTCTGGTGCGTTCCCAGGATATGCACAGCTTGGCCATAGCCGACAGCGTCCGGGCGATCGGTCGCGCCGGCGCCGGTACCAACAACATCCCGGTCAAGGCGATGAGCGAGCGTGGCGTGGTGGTGTTCAATGCGCCCGGCGCCAATGCCAACGCGGTCAAGGAACTGGTCATCGCCGGCATGTTGCTGGGCGCGCGCAACCTGGCCCCGGCGATGCGCTTCGTCAGCGCCCTGGAGGGCGATGCCGAGGCCTTGCACAAGCAGGTGGAGGCCGGCAAGAAGGCGTTTGTCGGGCACGAACTGCCGGGACGCGCGCTGGGCGTCATCGGTCTCGGTGCGATCGGCTCGATGGTTGCGGATGCGGCGATACGCCTGGGCATGAATGTCATCGGCTACGACCCGGAAATCACCGTCGATGCTGCCTGGCGCCTTCCCTCGCAGGTCAGAAAGGCGTCTTCGGTGGAAGATCTGGTCAAACACAGTGATTTCATCAGCCTGCATACGCCGCTGGTGCCGGCGACGCGCAATCTGATCAACGCCGAGCGGGTGAAATTGATGCGCAAGGGCTGTGTGCTGCTGAACTTCGCGCGCGACGGGATCGTTGACGAACAAGCCGTGCTGGATGGCCTCAACGACAACAAATTGCATGCCTACATCTGCGATTTTCCGAGCAATCTGCTGAAGTCGCATCCGCGCTTCGTCGCCTTGCCGCATCTGGGCGCGTCGACCGAGGAGGCGGAAGAGAATTGCGCCGTGATGGTCGCCAATCAACTGGTCGATTATCTGGAACACGGCAATATCCGCAATGCGGTGAATTTCCCCAATGTCGAACTGGCGCGCGAGTCGGCATTCCGTCTGGCCATCGCCAATGCCAACGTGCCCAACATGCTCGGCCAGATATCCACTGCGCTGGCTGCCGCCGGACTGAATATCCACAACATGGTGAACAAATCCAGAGGGGATATGGCTTTCACCCTGGTCGATGTCGACGCGGCTGTAGCGGATTCCGTGATCGCGCAACTGGCCGGCATCGAAGGCGTGTTGCGGGTACGTTATATTCCATCGCTTGATTGATTGTCTGATTGCCATGAGCGAACAACTGATTTCATTGCGTACACAGATCGACAGCATCGATGGCCAGATGCTGCGCTTGCTCAACGAACGCGCCCGACTGGCGCAGAGCATCGGCCACCTGAAGAACGGCATCGTCTACAAGCCGGAACGTGAAGCCCAGGTGGTCAGGCGCATGCAGGCGGAGAACACCGGACCGCTGCCGGCGGAGTCGATTTCCGTGTTGTACAAGGAAATCATGTCCGCTTGCCGGGCGTTGGAACAGCCGCTGAACATCGCCTACCTCGGACCGACGGGCACTTTTTCCGAGGCGGCCGCGATCAAGCATTTCGGTCATGCAACCCAGGGTCTGCCTTGCGCCAGCATCGACGAGGTGTTTCGTGCCGTCGAGCGCGGAGAGGCGAATTATGGCGTTGCGCCGGTGGAGAACTCGACCGAAGGCGCGGTCAATCGCACGCTCGATCTGCTGCTCGACAGCCCGCTGAAGATCTGTGGTGAAGTGATGTTGCGCGTGCGTCAGCATCTGATGCGCAAAGGCGAGGGCATGAATGGCATCGAAGTGGTTTATTCACATGATCAATCGCTCGGACAATGCCATGAATGGTTGAACCACAACCTGCGCGCGGTGCGCACCATACGCGTCACCAGCAACGGCGAGGCTGCGCGCATGGCGGCGGACAATCCGGATGCGGCGGCGATCGCCGGTGAACTCGCGGCGGAGCGCTATGGCCTGACCATCGTCGCCCGCGATGTCGAGGATGAAGCCAACAACACCACGCGTTTTCTGGTGCTCGGCCGGGAGGAGACCGCCCCCTCCGGACGCGACAAAACCTCGCTGGTGCTGTCGGTGCGCAATCGTCCCGGCGCGTTGCTGGATCTGCTGCGACCGTTCGCCGAACATGGCGTCGGGTTGTCCAAGCTGGAGTCTCGACCGGCGCGCAGCGGCGCCTGGGAATATGTGTTCTATGTCGACATCGAGGGCCATGTCGCGGCGCCCGCCATTCAAGCCGCGCTGGCGGCAGCCGGCGAGCATTGTTCCTTCCTGAAAGTCATCGGCGCTTATCCGGTCGCCGTCTAGCAACGTTACATCCATTTCCATGCATCCTTGCGATCTTGCACCGGCCTATGTGCGCGCCATTGCACCCTATCAGCCCGGCAAACCGATTTCCGAACTGGCGCGCGAGATGGGCTTGCGGGAAGCCGATATCGTCAAGCTGGCCTCCAATGAAAATCCGCTTGGCGTCAGTCCGTTGGCGCGCGCGGCGATGGCCGCCGCGCTCGATCAAATGGCGTTGTATCCGGATGGCAATGGCTACGAACTGAAAGTCGCAATCGCCGCCCGACTGGGTATAGACACCGCCGGCATCGTGCTGGGCAACGGTTCCAACGATGTGCTCGAACTGGTCGCGCGGGCGTTTCTCGCGCCGGGTACGTCGGCCGTCTATTCGCGGCATGCCTTCGCGGTCTACCCCCTGGTGACCCAGGCCACCGGGGCGACCGGCATCGAAGCCGCGGCGCTGGATTTTGGCCATGATCTGGCGGCGATGCGCGCGGCGATGCGCGACGATACCCGGGTGGTGTTCATCGCCAACCCCAACAACCCCACTGGCACCTTGCTGACCGCCGAGGCGCTGCATGCTTTTCTGAAGTCGGTTCCGCGCCAGATGGTCGTGGTATTGGACGAGGCCTACGGCGAATTCCTCGATCCGGCCTTGCAAGCGCCCAGCGTCGCCTGGCTGGCGGAATTTCCCAATCTGATCCTGACCCGCACCTTCTCCAAGGCTTACGGTCTGGCCGGGCTGCGCGTCGGTTACGCCCTGGCCGACGCGGCGGTCGCCGATTTGCTGAATCGCGTGCGCCAGCCGTTCAACGTCAATTCTCTGGCGTTGCTGGCGGCGACGGCGGCAATACAGGATTTAGAATTCATCGCCGCGTCGAAACGCGTCAACGATGCCGGCATGCAGCAGATGCTGCGGGGTTTTCAGGACCTGGGGTTGTCGTACATTCCGTCATTCGGCAATTTCGTCTGCGTCAAGGTCGGTAGCGAGCAGCGTTCGGCCGGCGCGGTGTTTCAGGCCTTGTTGCGGCGCGGCGTAATCGTCAGGCCGGTTGGCAACTACGGCATGCCGGACTATCTGCGGGTCAGCATCGGTCTGGCGGAACACAACGCGCGGTTTCTGTCGCGACTGGGCGATATCCTCTCCGATAGCCCGGGACAGGCATGATCAAGCATCTGGTACTGGTCGGCGTCGGCCTGATCGGCGGGTCGTTTGCGCTTGATCTGAAGCGCCAGGGCCTGGTCGAACGTGTCACCGGAGTCGGTCGCACCCCGGAAAATCTGGCGACCGCGTTGCAACTCGGCATCATCGACGCTACGGCGGATGATCTCGGCTGCGTCGCTGCCGACGCCGACCTGATCATGCTGGCGGCGCCGGTCGGCGCCATGCCGGGTTTGTTTGCGCGCCTGGCGGTGGTGCTGCCGGACGATTGCATCGTCACCGATGTTGGCAGCACCAAGCAGGACGTGATCGCCGCCGCCCGCGCGTCGTTGGCTGAGCGCATCGGCCGATTCGTGCCCGGCCATCCCATCGCCGGCGCCGAAACCAGCGGCGCGGCGGCGGCGCGAGGCGAACTGTTTGTCGACAAGCCGTTGATCCTGACGCCCCTGGCCGAAAACCAGGCGGACGACATCGATAAAATCGACAGGCTCTGGCAAGCCTGCGGTGCGCGGGTGACCCGCATGGACGCGGCATTGCACGACAGCATCTTCGCGGCGGTCAGCCATCTGCCGCATTTGCTGGCCTTCGCGTTGATGGACGAACTGGCGGCGCGGCCGCTTGCGGACCTGTATTTCCGCTACGCCGGCGCGGGTTTGCGCGATGCCACGCGGATCGCCGGCAGTCACCCGGAAATGTGGCGCGATATCACGCTGGCCAATCGTGATGCCTTGCTGGACGAACTCGATGCATTGGGCGAGAAGCTGCGCTCGGTGCGTGCGCTGATCGCCGATCGGGATGGTCGCGCGTTGGAGCAGGTCTATACCCGCGCTCGGCAAGCGCGTAGCGACTGGCTGCAAGGCAAATACAACAACGATTGATCGGCCACGCGTCCGCTCATCCATTCAACAGGAACATCAAATGGAATTTCTCGATCTCCCCGCGCTCTCCGGCGCTCGCGGCAAGGTGCGTTTGCCCGGTTCCAAAAGCATCTCCAACCGCATGCTGCTGCTCGCCGCGCTGGCCGAAGGCGCGACCCGGGTCAAGGGGCTGCTCGATTCGGACGACACGCGCGTGATGCTGGAATCGTTGACGCGTCTGGGCGTCGGTTGGCAACGGCTGGAGAGCGGCGACGACGAGTACCTCGTCCAGGGCATAGGCGGCGCTTTTCCAGTCAAACAGGCCGAACTGTTTCTCGGCAATGCCGGCACCGCGTTCCGTTCGCTGACCGCAGCCACTGCGCTGGCCGGCGGCCATTACACGCTGCGTGGCGTCGCCCGCATGCACGAACGCCCGATCGGCGATCTGGTCGACGCCTTGCGTCAGTTGGGCGCCGAAATCAGCTATCTGGGTGTAGATGGTTTTCCGCCGCTGGCGATGGCGCCGGCGCGGACCGAGACGGTCTCGGCGGCCAGCGTCAAAGGCAATGTTTCCAGCCAGTATCTCACCGGTTTGTTGCTCTCCGCGCCGTTGCTCGGGCGAGAGGTCACGCTGCGCGTCGAAGGCGAGTTGATCTCCAAGCCCTATGTCGAAATCACCTTGAATCTGATGCGCCGTTTCGGTGTCGAAGTCGTGCGCGATGGGTGGCAGCGCTTCACCGTGCCGAAGGCGGTGTACCGCAGCCCCGGCGACATCGAGGTCGAGGGCGATGCCTCCTCGGCATCCTATTTTCTCGCCGCCGGCGCGCTCGGACATGGCCCGGTCAGAGTTGAAGGCGTCGGGCGCAACAGTATCCAGGGCGATGTGCGCTTCGCCGAAGCGCTGGCAAGGATGGGTGCGGAAATCGGTTTCGGAGCCAACTGGATCGAGAGCCGACTGGCCTGCGGCAGCAAATTGCTGGCCATCGATCTGGATTGCAACCATATTCCCGATGCCGCGATGACTCTGGCGGTGCTGGCGCTGTTTGCCGACGGCACGACCACGCTGCGCAATATCGCCTCCTGGCGGGTCAAGGAGACCGACCGCATCGCCGCGATGGCCGCCGAACTGCGCAAGGTCGGTGCGACCGTCGAGGAGGGCGCCGATTTCATCCGCGTGACCCCGCCGGTCAAACTGATTTCGAATGCGGTGATCGACACTTATGATGACCACCGCATGGCGATGTGTTTCTCGCTGGTCAGTCTCGGCGGGGTACCGATCCGTATCAACGACCCAGGCTGCGTCGCCAAGACTTTCCCCGGATACTTCACCGAATTCGGTGCCATCGGACAGGCGGCCACCCGCTTTGACTGAGGCTGGTGACGCTGATGGCAAAGTATGGTTTCGAAGTCTGGGTAAGCCACGTTAGAATGCCGCGCTTCGGAAGCGTGGCAGAGTGGTCGATTGCACCGGTCTTGAAAACCGGCAACGGGAAACCGTTCGTGAGTTCGAATCTCACCGCTTCCGCCAGATATTTCAGCTATCGAGCCTTGCCCATCGGGTGAACCGTTAACCGCGGTGCACTTTTTTGCCCCCATTGAGTGATTGAAACACTATGTTAGAAGCCATTCGTGAACGCTCCCAAGGCTGGATAGCCAAGGTGATCCTGATCCTGTTGATCATCCCGTTCGCATTGTGGGGCGTCGATTCCTATGTGTCCGGAGGCGGTCGGGAGCCTGCCGCGGCAACCATAGACGAGGAGGAAATCACTCAACGCGAGTTCGTCAAGGCGCTGCAAGAGCAGCAGGAACAATTGGGCGGGCAGGTTGAAGAAAAAGCTTTGCGGCAATTGGTCATGGACCAGTTGGTCAATACCCGTGTCCTGTCTCAAGCCGCGACCCAGGCGGGTTTCTCGATACTGGAGCCGCAAGTGCAAGCGGTCCTCGGCGGGATCGAGATTTTTCATGACAACGGCGTATTTTCCGAATCCAAGCTGGATAACTGGCTGCGTGGTCGCGATATGTCGCGCGGCGAATTGCTGTCCATGCTCAGCCAGGATCTGCTGCTCAAGCAGGTGCAGATCGGTTATGGCGAGGGTGCGGTTTTCGCGTTGCCGAGCGCAACCCAGTTAAGCAAGTTGCTGGCGCAACAACGCGAAGTCAATGAAGTCGTGTTCGATTTCCAGTCTTATCTTGCGTCGGTTCAGATCGACGAGTCAGCCATAGCGGCCGAATACAAAGCCCGTCAGGCCGATTTCGCCACGCCGGTGATGTTGCGGGTGGCCTATGTCATCCTGTCGCAAGCTGCATTGGAGTCGCAGGTGGCAGTCAGCGAAGAGCAGGCGCGCAAGTATTTCGAGGCCAACCCGGCGCAATTCCAGGAACCGGAGCAACGCCGCGCCAGCCATATCCTGATCAAGCTGGATGCCGAAGCCGACGATGCCGCCAGGCAGGCATCCAGAACCCGCGCGGAACAATTGCTGGAGGAAGTTCGCAAGACGCCCGGCAAGTTTGCCGATCTGGCGCGTCAACATTCGCAGGATCCGGGTTCCGGCGCCAGGGGCGGGGATCTTGGAACCTTCTCGCGCGACATGATGGTCAAACCCTTCGCCGATGCGGTCTGGGCGATGAAAACCGGCGAAATCCAGGGTTTGGTCGAAAGCCAGTTCGGTTTTCACATCATTCGTCTGGATGGCATCGTAGGCGGCGCCAAGTTGGGTTTTGCGCTGGTCAAGGACGACATCATCGCCTCGCTGCGTCAGCAGGAAGCGCAGCAACGTTTCATTGAAGCCGCCGAGCGTTTCAGCAATACCGTCTACGAGCAACCGGAAAGTCTGGAACCGGCGGCGAAGGAGTTCAGCCTGAAGATCGAGCAAAGCGACTGGATCAGCGAGGGCAATGCACAGCCCGCCGTGCTGGGTGACGCACGATTGATCAAAGCCCTGATCAACGAGGATGCGCTGAACAAGAAGCACAATATCGAGGCCATTGAAGTCGCTCCGAATACCTTGGTATCGGCACGTGTCATCGAACATCGTCCCGCCGGCGTTCGACCGCTGGCCGAGGTGTCTGCCAACATACGTTCGGCTCTGGCCACCGCCAAAGCCCGCAGCCTGGCGGTGGATGCGGGTCAGAAGGCTCTGGCAGTTGCTCGCGCCGGCAATCAGTCCGGTTTGACCCTGTCTGCCCCGATGACCGTTTCCCGCATGCAACCGTTGAATGTTCCCGCTGTCTCGCTGCGCGCCATTTTCAGCGCCGATGCCGCCAAATTGCCAGGCTGGGCGGGTGTGGCTTCCGCGGAAGGCTATCGGCTGTATCGCATCAATCGTGTCGCCGAAGGCGAAATGCCGACCGAGCAGGTCAAGGCCATGCGCAACGACATGCGGCGTTTGCTGGCGCAGGAAGAAATGCGCGCCTATCTTGAAAGCGCCAAGTCTCGCGCGAAAATAGAGATTTCCCCCAGCGCGCTGGAACCCAAGGCAGATTGAGTTTTCGGGGCGCCACCATCGGGTTGGTTGTCTATTGCCCAGGTTCTGGAATTGCTGGATACAAAGGTGGTGGATTGGTGATCGGGGGGCTCGCGGGAGTGTTAACAACCTCACACCGCCGCGTTTTGGTCTGACCTATACTCGCGAAATATTCGTCAGCTTGATCGATGAATATATTGGGAATTTCCCCCTCTAGTAGTCCGTTCCGCCAAAAAGGTGACAAATGAAACAGATGTGTTTTTTTGTCAGGCTAGGTGTCCCTTGCCGCATGGGGTATACGGCAAGGGGATGCAACGCCGCATGGCGGAAAAAGACGCCGTTCAATGCCATGTGTTTGGCGGAACAGACTGCTGGTTAACCGCGCTTCCCATATGCAGCCCATACCCAGCATGGGTGGCTTATGCTCGTCTAATCCAGGAGATAAAAATGCATAAAAGCTCTCGCAGGAAACTGTTGGTGACCGCTATTGCCATGGCTTGGCTTGGCGCGGGTTCTGTTCAGGCGGCAGATGTCTCGCAACACGTGCCGGGTCGAATTCTGGTCAAATTCAAATCCGAACAGGATGCCAGCGCCTCGCACGCTACCGCGCGCGACGTTGGCATCAATCAGGTGCGCAAGCTGCGCTCCGGTGCTCAGCCTCGCACCGCCATTGCCAAACGTTGGCGGGTCATGGATTTTGCTGGTGAGGAAAACCTTTCCAGGATGATGGATCGGATTGCCAGATTGCCGGGCGTGGAATGGGTCGAGCCTGATTATGTCGTGCATATTAACGCCGTCCCCAATGACTCTTACTTCAATGAGCTTTGGGGCATGCACAATACCGGCCAGAGCGGCGGCACGGTCGATGCTGACATCGATGCTCCGGAAGCCTGGGACACCTTGACCGGCGGTCAGGTGCTGGTGGCGGTGGTGGATACCGGGGTCGATCATGGCCATCCGGATTTGGCTGCAAACATCTGGAGCAACCCTGGCGAAATAGCCGGCAACGGTGTCGATGATGATGGCAACGGCTTCATTGACGATACGCGAGGCTGGGATTTCGTCAACAATGACAACGATGCTTTTGACGATAATGACCACGGTACCCATGTCGCGGGCACCATCGCTGCGGTCGGCGACAATGGCCTGGGTGTGGTGGGGGTGAATCGAAATGCGCTCATCATGCCGCTCAAGTTTCTCAGTGCAGCCGGCTCGGGGTCCACTTCCGACGCTATCGAGGCGATCTACTATGCCATCGACAAGGGCGCCCGCGTGATGAATCACAGTTGGGGCGGAGGCGGGTTTTCGCAGGCTCTTTCCGATGCCTTCACCGCGTCCCAGAATGCCGGTATAGCCATGGTCGTCGCCGCCGGCAACGAAAATAGAAACAATGACAGTCGAGCAAGCTACCCTTCCTCGCTGACCCATTCCAACATCATCTCGGTTGCCGCCACCACTCGTACCGATGCGCGCGCGTCCTTTTCCAACTATGGTCTGACCAGTGTGGATCTCGGCGCGCCAGGCGATGGCATTCTGAGCACGCTACCGGGTAGCGGTTATGGATCCTTCTCCGGCACCTCGATGGCCGCGCCTCATGTTGCCGGCGCGGTTTCCTTGCTGATGGCTGCAGATCCTGCGCTGAACCAAGCCCAAATCAAGGACGCCATACTCGACAGCGTTGATGCCAATGCTGCGTTGACAGGGAAAACCGTAACCGGAGGCCGGCTGAATCTGAATTCGGCGCTCGCAGCCATTCAAGCACCGCCGCCGAACAATTTGCCCCCCACGGCCAACGCGGGGGCCGATGTCAGCCTGGCCAAAGGCGCCTCTTTGGTGTTGAACGGTTCGGCATCGACTGATCCGGATGGGGGCATCGCCAGTTACTCCTGGGTGAGCGGCAGCAACAATGTTGTGCGCGTCATGTCCGGCGCGACCACGGCTACACCCACTATCAAAGTGAGCCCCAGAGCGCGATCAGGCACCATAGTCACTGTTACTCTGACCGTGACGGATGATGATGGGGCCAGCGCCAGCGACGAACTGAAGGTAACTGTCAAATAAGTCGGGTTCCAGAATGTCCGCCCGAATGGTTCGGGCGGACACAACTCCGGGGATGACCGACAGCTTGCTTGATGGGAAAGTCGATCCGTTATTCAGGGCAAACAAGCGTGCAACAGGTACGTCCGTTTTCGCGGCAACGCGATCAACTGGTTGTCGGGATAGTGAGCTTGCTGCCAGGCAGCAAGGGTTCGGCGTTTTCGTTCCACTGCCGAATATCGGCAATCTTGACGTTGTACATCCTCGCTACAGCAGCCAGCGTATCGCCTTTGCGGACGGTGTGAGTCCGAACTGTCGGGCGTTGCTTGGTTGTGGTTTCACGCACGTTGCGCGTATTCGGTAGGGTGGACGCCAGTGGCACAACCAGGGTTTGCGCCTGCGCCAGTTTGCCATTGGTCAGCTTGAGCGGGTTTTTTTCGTTCAACCAGGCTAGGCTGACTCCGAATTTGCTGGCTATCGCCTTGGCGCTTTCGCCGCGTTGCGCGGCATAGTGTTGCAGGCGATACCGGCCATCCTGTTGATGCAGGTTGAATTGAAAGGCGTCGAGCTTGTCGGCCGGCAAGAGCAGCACATTCCGGGTTTCGGTATGAATCACGCGGCGTTTGAAGGCCGGATTGAGCATCAGAAACTCGTCCAGGTTCATTTCCGCCAGCTTTGCCGCCTGACGCGCTTCCATCGGGTGCTTGAGCTTGACTTGCAGGAAATAGGGCTCGTTGGCCAGCGGCTCAAGATTGACGCCGAAACGATCCGGGTGCTGGACGATGTTGCGCACGGCGACCAGCTTCGGTACGTAGTTGCGGGTTTCGTTGGGCAACCTGATGGCGTTATAGCTGTTGCCGGCAACGCGTGACTGCGCTCTGGCGACACAACCCTCGCCGCAGTTGTAGGCAGCGAGTGCCAGTTCCCAATCGCCGAACATGCCATGCAGTTTCTGCAAATAATCCAGCGCTGCTTTGGTGGCTTGCAGAATGTCCCGCCGTCCGTCGAACCAGGCATTCTGCTGCAGGCCATAGACCTTGCCGGTCGAGGGGATGAACTGCCAGATACCGGAGGCTTGCATCGGCGACAGCGCTTGCGGATTGAATGCCGATTCGATCATCGGCAGCAGTGCGATCTCCATCGGCATGCCGCGCCGTTCAACTTCTTCGACGATATGAAACAGGTAGGGTCTGCTGCGTTCGGCGATGCGTTCGAAGGAAACCGGGTTCTTCGTATAGCTGTGCTCATGCACCCGGGTCAGACGCGGATCGGATTCCGGTAACTTGAACCCGCTGCGGATGCGGTTCCATAAATCGATATCCGCCTCGTTGTCGAGGACTGGCAGCGCCGCGATGGAGTAACTGAACTTCAGATCACTGAATGCGGAATCTGTTTTCAGGCTGATCGGGGTGTCACCAGCGCTTGCTCCGAGGCTCGTGGAGGCCGTCAGGACAAGGCTTAACAGGGCGGTGATGGAACGAAAAGATAAGGTCATCCGGCTCGCTTGGATCTCAAGAAAATATTGCAACATATTGATGTGATTAGGGATTCTAGCCAATGCGAAAGATTGTCTCAAGTCGCATGGCAAAGATGCCGATAAAAAAAGGTTGCGTCAGACCTCGTCGCGCCAGGTTCGAACCGACGCAAACGTATCCACGCCGGGGTTGAGCGACTTTTTATAGTGTTGTGATGCCGCAACAACCAGGGCGGGCAAGTCGCAGCGCAGGAACGGATTGCACTTGAGTTCGCTGCTGAGCGGAATGGGTAAAGTGGCTTTTCCTTGCTTGCGCAGCAACAGCGCTTGCGCGTGTCGCGCCAGCAAGTCGGGATTGTCGGGATCGGCTTCGAGCGCGAAATCAATGTTTTCCAGGGTGTACTCATGCGCGCAATAGACCAGAGTGGATCCAGGCAGATCCGCCAACCGCGATAACGATGCGTACATCTGGGCCGGCGTGCCCTCGAACAGACGGCCGCAACCGCAGGAAAACAGCGTGTCGCCGCAGAACAGATGCGCGACGGTGTCGTGTTCATGGCCATGTTCAGGGACGTGTTCATTTACGGCCAGATAACAGACGTGATCCAGGGTATGGCCTGGCGTATCGATGACCTTGAAATTCAATGAAATACCTTCGAAATCCAATATTTCACCTTCACTGACGGTTTTGGATTTGACCGCGCCACGCGCGGGTCCGTAGACCGGGATTGGCGCATGTTCGAGCAATCCGGCTATGCCGCCGACATGGTCATGATGATGGTGCGTCACCAGGATTGCCTGGGCGGTCATCCCGGTAGCGCTCAGCCAAGCTAGAATTGGACCCGCTTGACCGGGATCGACCAGAATCGCCGAGCGGCCGTTGTGGATGGCCCAGACGTAGTTGTCCTGGAAAGTTGGAATGGCTTCAATTTTCATCATGTCGGCTATTTATTCGAGGAAGCCTCTGGGCGTCAACCATGCTGCGCTGGTATGAAAGTGATCTTGGCCGATATGTGTTGGCCCGCGAACTGGAATGGTTCGATGCCGTCAGCAGTGATTTGTTCGGATTCCATGCCTTGCAGATGGGTGAGTGCGACAGCGATTTTCTGCGCGCCAATCGCATGCCGCATCGCTTTTGTGCCGGTGTTGACGCCGGGCCGTTGCGCGCCGCGCCGGAATTGCTGCCGATAGCCAGCCAGAGTCTGGATTTGCTGGCCTTGCCGCATGTCCTGGAGTTTTCCATGCATCCGCATCAGGTGTTGCGTGAAGCGGAACGCGTATTGCGGCCGGAAGGCCGGCTGCTGCTCAGTGGTTTCAATCCCATGAGTCTTTGGGGGTTGAGACGCCTGTTGACCGGGCGTTTTTCCAGCAAGCCGCCGACGCATCCCTGGCACGGTCGGTTCATTCATCTGACCCGCATCAAGGATTGGCTGGCCTTGATGGGATTTGAATGTGTCGGCGGTCGCATGGTGTGTTATGCGCCGCCTGTCGAGCGCGCCGCCTGGCTGAAACACTTCGGTTTTCTGGAGGCGCCGGGAGATCGATGGTGGGCGTTGGGCGGCGGGGTTTATCTGATCCATGCGGTCAAGCGCGTGCATGGCATGCGCATCATCGCGCCGAAGCGGGAAAGCGGCTGGCGCGCGCGACCGGCCTGGGCGCAATCAACAAGAACTTCTTCACAGAAATTAGGGCATGAACGCAAAGATTGATCAGAATTCGGAATCCGCTGCAGTGGTTGACCTTTACACCGATGGGGCCTGCAAGGGCAATCCCGGTCTGGGCGGTTGGGGCGTGCTGCTGCGTTATGGCGAGAACGAGAAGCGGCTGTGCGGCGGCGCGCGTGATACCACCAACAACCGGATGGAGTTGATGGCGGTTATCGAAGGCCTGAAATCGCTCAACCGGGCCTGTCGTGTGCGGGTGCATACCGACTCCCAGTATGTGCAAAAGGGCATTTCCGAATGGTTGCCGAACTGGGTGCGGCGCGGCTGGAAAACCGCTTCCGGCGGCGCGGTAAAAAACCAGGATTTGTGGCGGGCGCTGGCCGATGAGGCGGCTCGACATCAGGTCGAGTGGTTCTGGGTGAAAGGCCATGCCGGCCATCCCGGCAATGAAATTGCCGATGCATTGGCGAATGAAGGAGTGCGCAAGGCATGAGTCGACAAATCGTTCTCGATACCGAAACCACCGGTCTCGATCCCGCGCAGGGGCATCGCGTGATTGAGATTGGCGCGCTGGAAATCCTCAATCGCCGGATCACTGGCGCGACCTATCACGTTTATCTCAATCCGGAACGCGACATTGATGCCGGTGCGTTATCGGTGCATGGATTGAGTCGTGAATTCTTGTCTGACAAACCGCGCTTTGCGGATATTTCAGCCGAGTTTCTCGATTTTGTGCGGGATGCGGAACTGGTGATTCATAACGCGCCGTTCGATATCGGCTTTCTGAATGTCGAACTGTCACGCCAGGATGATGGTCCGATCAAGCGTTATTGCACGGTGTTGGATACGCTCAAGTTGGCGAAACAACTGCATCCTGGGCAGAAGAACAATCTGGATGCGCTCTGCCGCCGCTATTTTGTCGACAACGCTGGCCGTACCTTCCATGGTGCCTTGCTCGATGCGCAGTTGCTGGCCGAGGTCTATCTGGCGATGACGCGCGGCCAGGAAACCCTGGGTATCGAGATCAGCCAGCCGGCCCGGTTGACGAGCGGGGCGGTGCGGCGCGGCGGATCGCTCAAGGTTTTACGTGCCAACGAAGCGGAACAGGAACTGCATCGAAGTTATCTGGCTGCAATGGCAAAAGACTGTGGAGAAGCTCCGACATGGTGATACATCGCTCGCTCATTTTTATCTGCCTTGTGCTTGCGCAGCCGGCACAAGCCCAGTCCGAGTTGTCCGAGACGGATTTTCTGGCCGAAATGCCGACCGTTCTGACCGCCAGTCGTTTGTCTCAGCCGCTGATGGATGCGCCGAACTCGATTACCGTGATCGACCGCAAGCAGATCGAAGCGTCGGGCTATCACAACCTTGCGGATCTGTTCCGCCTGGCGCCCGGCATGTATGTCGGCTTCAAGAAGGGCTGGTTCCACAATGTGACGCATACCTTTGCAGACCAGTATGCGCGGCGCATGCAAGTCATGGTGGATGGTCGCTCGGTGTATCTGCCCAGCATCGGTGGCGTACGCTGGGATACTTTGCCGATTGCGATTCAGGACATCGAGCGGATCGAAGTTGTGCGCGGTCCCAATGCCGCCAGTTTCGGCGCCAATGCGTTTACCGGCATCATCAATATCATCACCCGGCATCCGGATGACGTGGCCGGACGCATGTTGCAGATAGCCTCCGGCAATCATGACCGCCGCGAAGCCCTGTTTCGCTGGGCCGGACGCTCGGAGCGCGGCAGTCACCGTGTTTCCCTTGGCGAGCGCCAGGATGATGGATTCGATGATCACCATGATGATGAAAACAGCCGGATGTTGAATTACCGCGGCGAGTTCGAACTTGGCAGCCGGGAAAATCTCAGCCTGCAATTGGGCGCTCTCTGGGGGAACCGTGGCGAGGGCAGAATTACGGATGTATCCTTTCAGCCACATGATCAGGCGGTGAAGAGCAGTTATTTTCAGGCGGACTATCAACTGCTGTTGCCATCCGGAAACAAGCTGTTAGCCAAGTTGTTCTTCAACTCTCTGGATACGACCGAGGATGTACCGGTCAGTCTGTTTCCGGGGGCCTATTACGAAGCCGATCTTCTGGCGCAACGCTGGCATACCGAGATCGAACTGGACAGTTCTCATGGCGACGACCTGCGCTCCGCGATCGGTGCCTACATCAGACGCGATTCTGTGCGCTCACTTTTGTATTACAACGACACGGACAAGCTGCATGTTGATTCGCATGGTCTTTTCGGTCATCTGGAATGGCGGATGGCCAATGCCTGGCTGCTCAATACAGGCATTTTCTGGGAAGACTACGAAATGGTCGGCAGCCGTTTTTCTCCGCGCGCGACGGTGCATTGGCAACCCTCCGCGCAACATTCATTTCGCTTCGGCGTTTCCAAGGCCTATCGCAACCCGGTGCTGTTCGAAACCAGCGCGGATTATCGTATCAGACTGCTGACTGCGGACGGTCTGCCAATTTCGACGCAGGTGCCTGGATTTCCTGACGTGCTGTTCCCGGACATTCTCGCCACCGGCAATGTAGTTCCCGAATCCATCATCAGCCGCGAGCTTGGCTACATCGGGCAATGGCCGGAACAGGACATCACGCTGGATGTGCGCTTGTTCCGCGAGCGGATTGCGAATTTCATCGATGTCCAGTGCCCTACGGGAAAAAAGGGCTGCAAAGGGCGTGTGGGTGATCCTTATCGGGACTGGTACAACCTGGAAGATGTCCTGCAGCAGGGTTATGAAATCCAGGCCAAATGGCATCCCGCGCCAAACAACATGCTGATGCTCAACCATGCCTATCTGGATATCGATACCGACATCGATTATCAGGAATATTCGCCGCCGCATATGACGGGTCTGCACTGGATGCATCGCTTCGGGCGCGGTGTCGACATGACCTTGTCGCATTATTGGGTATCCAGTTTCACCGCGATTGATCAAGATCGCATTGCGAGTTATCGGCGGCTGGATGCCCGTCTGGCAAAATCCTTCCATATAAAAGACATGCGCGGGCAGATCGCTCTGACCTGGCAAAACCTTTCAGGGACCTATATGGATTTTCACGACAGTCCGCGAAACGCTTTCGACCGCCGAACCAACATTTCATTTCAGCTTGATTTCTGAATCTGCTGAACGGCTTGATTGATGCTTCGCCGGATAGCTTGCCACTTTCTGTTCTGTCTGCTCTGCGCGCCAGCCGGGGCGGCCGGCGTCGTGCATCTGATCCTGAGCGACGACGGTCCGGCATACCAGGAAGTGGCGACCGCGTTTCGCGGCGGTGTGGGGCCGTGGCAGAGCGTCAAGGTCTGGTTGCTGGCGGAACTTGATGTCGCCCAGATGCAAGGTCTGACCCGAGCCAACGATCTGCTGGCGCCGGTAGGCGTCAAGGCGACGCGCTTTGTGGCTGAAAATCATGTCGGACGGGCGCCGGTCCTGGCGTTGATGATTCCGCGCGCGACCAGCGAAAAGTTGATATGGCCTGCCGGGCTGCCCCGAAAACATCTTTCCGCCGTTTTCATCGACCAGCCGCCCGAACGTTCATTGGCATTGGTGCAAGCGGTCTTTCCAGACGCGCGCAGTGTCGGGCTGGTCGTTTCACCGGAAAACGACAGCGTTGCGAAAGCGCTGGTCAAGGTTGCTGCGCGGCGCAATTTACGCATCAATGTGGCCAGCGTAACCGGGCCCGAGGATTTGCCGCCGGCATTGCGCCGGGTTCTTTCGGAAAGTGATGTGTTGCTGCTGGTGCCGGATTCCATAGCCATCAATGCCGGCAATGCACAGAACGTATTGCTGACGACCTATCGCTTCCGGATTCCGGTGGTCGGCTTCTCACAGGGGCTGACCAAAGCGGGGGCGGTAGCCAGCGTCTATTCCTCACCGGCGCAGATCGGATTGCAGGGTGGCCAGTTCGCATTGCGGCTGAACGAGACCGGAGAATTGCCCGCGCCAAGGCATGCCAGTGAAAACTCGATTGCGTTCAATCCACATGTGGCGCGCTCGCTGGGACTGGTGCTGCCGAACGAAGCCGACATTCGCAGCAAGCTGGAGTCGACAAGTGAATGACCCCTGGATGAGCAATCGTGGCATCCGGACACGGGTGTTGATGTTGACGCTGTTGCCTTTGCTGCTGGTCGCCGGGGGGTTGTCCTGGTATTTCATCGCATCCGCATATTCGGAAATGGATCGGGCTTTTGAGCGGCACTCTTTCGAACGCGCCAATCAACTGGCGATGGCGTCTGAATTTCCATTGTTTTCGGGGAATCGTCCCGAGCTTGAATTGCTCACCGAACGCCTGGTGCGAGAGCCGGACATTCAATTCGTGGTGATCGTCGATGTGCAAGGTCGGGCTATCGTCAAGCAGGGCGCGCAATCGTTGCACGCGGATTGGCGCGGTGAAGTTTCCGGCCTTGTCGCACGCAATGATCTGGCGATTCTGGTTGCGGCGCCGGTGCTGCAACAGGCGCTGGAAATCGATGACCTTTCCGCGCCACGTGACGTCGTTACGCCGCCGTTGTCTCTGGGATTTGTCATGCTCGAAGTCTCGCGTCGGGCAACCCTGGAACGACAGAACACCATTTTGCTGGCCGGTCTGTCGATTACCGGATTCGGCTTGCTGCTGGCCAGTCTGCTGGCCTGGCGACTGGGTCGCGACATCGTGCGTCCGATCAGCGCGCTGACCCAGGCCGTCGAGCAGATCGCCGCGGGCGATCTGAACGTCCGGGTGCAGGTGAAAACCGGCGGGGAATTCGCGGTGCTCGAACGGGGTGTCAATCACATGCTGGCGGAGTTGAAAAACTCCTATGACACGATGCAGGAAAAAATTCGCGCGGCAACTGCCAAGCTTTCTTGGCAAGCACATCACGACGCTTTGACCGGTCTGCTGAATCGCGCTGGTTTCGATCAGCCGCTGCAACTGGCCTGGGAGTCGACGCGCGAGTCGGATCGGCGACATTGCCTGCTGTATCTCGACCTGGATCAGTTCAAGCTGGTGAACGACACCAGCGGACATCAGGCCGGGGATGAACTGCTGCGCCAGTTGGCGGCGGCGATGCGGCGGACGCTGCGTGACAGCGATCTGGTGGCGCGTCTAGGCGGCGATGAATTCGGCGTCTTGCTGAGCGATTGCGAAGCCGATGTCGGCTTGCAACTGGCGGAAAAACTGCGCGGCATGATCGGCAATTTCCGGTTTTCCTGGAATGGTCGCTTGTATCAGGTGGGCGTCAGCATCGGTCTGGTCGAACTGGATCAGGATTGGCCGGATACCGCACATCTGATGAGCGCCGCGGATGCCGCCTGCTATGCCGCCAAGGATGCCGGCCGTAACCAGGTGCGCCTGTATCGGCGCGGCGATGAGGAAGTCGAACGCCGGCGCGGCGAGATGCAGTGGGTGGAGCGTTTGAAGCGGGCCATGCAGGCGGACCATTTTCGACTGTATTACCAACCCATCGTGGCATTGGATGAGACTGCCGCATCGGAAACCGCTACCGAGTTGCACTATGAACTGCTGCTGCGTTTGCATGATGCGGAATTTCCGATTCTGCCGACCGCTTTCATTCCCGCTGCCGAGCGTTACCAGATCATGCCGACGATAGACCGCTGGGTGATCGAAACCACGCTCTATCAATGCGCCGACCGCTTGCCGCAGACAGGCGTGAAAGTCGTGCTGGGTATCAACCTGTCCGGTGCTTCACTGGGCAATGCGCAATTCCAGAACTTCATCCGTGCGGCGATGCGCGAACATCCGACGATGGCCCCGCAATTGTGTTTCGAGATCACCGAAACCGCGGCGATCTCGAATCTCGAATCAGTGCGCAGCTTGATCGAAGATCTGCAAGCCATGGGTTGCCGTTTCGCGCTGGATGATTTTGGCAGCGGTCTGTCCTCGTTCGCCTATCTGCATAACCTGGGCGTCGATTATTTGAAGATCGACGGCGCATTCGTGCGCGACATGGCGCGCGATCCGGTCGATGCGGCGATGGTCGAAGCGATCGCCAAGGTGGGGCGCATCATGGGTATCCATACCGTGGCCGAATTTGTCGAGGATAAGGCCACCGCCGATGCCTTGCGGGCCTTGGGGGTGAATTACGGCCAAGGCCACTACTTCGCCGCCGCCCGGCCGCTGGCTGTGCTGTGCGAAGAACTGGCGGCGCGGCGCTGAAACCCCGCAGTCTCCGCAGTCGGCTGCTTAGTCGGCGGGCAGGGTGATCTTGCCGTCCTTGCTGTATTGGTAATCGTGGAACACGTGTTCGGCGGAGAGCAGGGCGAAGTCGCCATCCGCCTGTCTGACCGAGGTGTCCTTCAGGCGATAGGTGTACTGGCCGCAGGTCCAGATATCGAAGTCGCGCATGTGGGTGCACAGGCAGGTCTTGTCGTACACCCTGATTTTTTTCTCGCCCGGATGTGCGGCCACCTCGCGGTTGTAGGCGTCGATATAGGCGCAACGGCCATTGGCGTCGAGCAGATAGCCGAACGACTCGCAATTCGGGTGGGTGCCGGCACCAATGCCGGGGCTGCTTTTGATCATGCGCATCGGATAGCCGGTGGGCGAGATGCCGTTGACCTCGATGTCTTGCTCGTCGGCCTTGAAATATTCCTGTTTAACCGGGTCCGGCAGACCGCATTCACGGGTCACGGTGAAGCGTGTGGCGACCTGGAATGCGGCGGCGCCCTGTTCCAGGAAGGCCGTGGCTTCAGTGCCGGTAAAAATGCCGCCGGCGGGAATCAGCGGGATGTCGAGCTGTTCCGCTTTCAGCCAGGTCTGGATTTCGCCGACGATGCTGGCCAGATCATACTGCGCCCAGTCCATGCCGAAGCCCAGATGGCCGCCCGCCAACGGACCTTCGACGACAACGTAGTCGGGCAGGCGCTGGGTGCGGGCATTCTTGCGGATGAACAACTGCAAGGCGCGCAGGCTGGAGACGATGATGCCGAGATGAACGTCACGAAAGCGGGGATGTTCCTCCATCAGGCCGAACGAGCCCAGATGCAGTCCCGCCGCCAGCGTGATGCCGTCGATGCCGGCATCCAGCGCGGCGTTCAAGCGCACTTTCAGGGTTTCCTTGGGCGCGTTCATGGTCAGCTTTTCCATGACATTGATGAACACCATGCCGGAACCGTGCTTGGCATCCATGGCGCGCCGCACATGCATGCGGGTGGCTTCCTCGAGTTCGCCGAGATGGAACTTGACCAGGGACTTGTCGGCCAGGTTGGTGACGTTGGCCTTGTACAGCTTGAGCTTGTCCTTGACGAAACGGGTCTTGAAATGGCGGTCGATGACGGTCGGCGCCATGGCGTCGGATATGTGTCCGACACCGCCCAGACGCGCGGCTTCCAGCGCCAGTTCGACGGTCGATATATCGACCCCCATGCCGCCGATCATGATCGGCACCAGTTCGTGACGACCTAAGCGGAAGCGGAAATCATCCACGCATTTCATGTTGATCCTGGGGTAAATGAGTGCCGGGATAGGCTGCCAAGGCGGCCGGTCGGCGGCGGTGAATAAGAAAATTGCGCAACACCAGCGATGATAAGCGTTATGGCAGGCGCCAGCCAGCCGGCGCGGTCGGCTTCCTTGCCTGGAGTCAACCGGCCCGCTATAACAGCGCATGGCAAAAATCGCATCCAACTACGTCTGTTCCGCGTGCGGCGGCCAGACCAGCAAATGGCAAGGCCAGTGTCCGCACTGCATGGCCTGGAACACCTTGACCGAGTCGCTGCGTGAAGCCAAGCCGAGCCGTTTCCAGTCTCTGGCGGCGAATGGCGAGGTGGTGCGGCTGTCGGCGGTGCAGGCGATCGATACGCCGCGCCTGGCGACCGGATTGACCGAGTTCGATCGCGTCCTCGGCGGCGGTCTGGTCGGCGGCGGCGTGGTGCTGATCGGCGGCGACCCCGGCATCGGCAAATCGACGCTGTTGTTGCAGGCGCTGGCCGAGCTCAGCGCGCGCAGCCGCACCTTGTATGTCAGCGGCGAGGAATCCGCCGCGCAGATTGCCATGCGGGCGCGGCGTCTGGGGTTGAACGCCGATATTCCGCTGCTGACTGAAATACGCCTGGAAGCAATCTTCGCCACTCTGAAAACAGAGCGGCCGGAAGTCGCGGTGATCGACTCGATCCAGACTGTCTACACCGACCAGTTGCAATCCGCACCCGGCAGCGTTGCGCAAGTGCGCGAATGCGCGCAGGAACTGACCCGCCACGCCAAGCAGGCGGGCATCACCATTTTGCTGGTCGGCCATGTCACCAAGGAAGGCACGCTGGCCGGCCCGCGCGTGCTGGAGCATATCGTCGATACCGTGCTGTATTTCGAGGGTGACACCAGTTCCAGCTTCCGCCTGATACGCGCGTTCAAGAACCGCTACGGCGCGGTCAACGAGCTCGGTGTATTTGCGATGACCGACAAAGGGCTGAAGGGGGTTTCCAATCCTTCGGCGCTGTTTCTCAACCGCGATGAACGTGAAGCGCCGGGTTCCTGCGTGGTGGTCGCGCAGGAAGGCACGCGACCGCTGCTGGTGGAAATCCAGGCGCTGGTCGATGCCGCGCACGCGCCGAATCCGCGACGCCTGACGGTCGGCCTGGATGGCAACCGTCTCGCCATGCTGCTCGCCGTGTTGCACCGCCATGGCGGCATTCCCTGTTATGACCAGGATGTGTTCGTCAACGCCGTCGGCGGTGTCAAGATCACCGAACCGGCGGTTGACCTGGCGGTGGCGATGGCGGTGGTGTCGTCGCTGCGCAGCAAGCCGATCCCGCACAAGCTGGCGGTATTCGGTGAAATCGGCCTGACCGGCGAGATACGGCCGGG
>Ga0208244_100147_pt1 | contig 90653 bp, 96 predicted proteins | sample SubbioCR12Aug_5A_FD_184828 | JGI IMG/M metagenome (GOLD analysis project Ga0208244, IMG submission 184828) | Serpentinite rock and fluid subsurface biosphere microbial communities from McLaughlin Reserve, California, USA - CR12Aug_5A (SPAdes) | ecosystem: Environmental > Terrestrial > Deep... | reverse complement strand
CCCCTTGCGGGTACAGCGGAGTCGTTGCCGCTTTAGCGGCTTACGAATCCGGCGTGCCCCTTGCGGGTACAGCGGAGTCGTTGCCGCTTTAGCGGCTTACGAATCCGGCGTGCCCCTTGCGGGTACACTTCTGCGTTACCGATTTCAAAATCAATCAACGATGCTTTGGAAAACCCTTTGGGTCGTGCGCGACCTGCCGCGATTGCATGAAATCGCCTCGGTGATGATTCGCTATGGCTGGGGCGATCTGGTGCGCGTCATCGGCATTAGCGGCGCACTGGAACGCGCCGGGCGTGCGCTTCACTGGCGCAGCACCAGCGAGATCAGCCAGCTCGACGCGCCGGTGCGCATCCGCCGCGCACTGGAAGAATTGGGCCCGACTTTCATCAAGCTGGGACAATTGCTGGCAACGCGGGTCGACATGTTTCCGCCGCATTGGATTGCCGAATTCGAAAAGCTGCACAGCCAGGTGCCGGCGGTTCCCTACGACCTGCTGTACCCCGATCTGATCGTCGCCATCAAGGGCGAGCCCGGCGAGGCGTTTGCCGAATTCAACCCGCTGCCGCTGGCGGCAGCGTCCATTGCGCAGGTACATCGCGCCACGCTCAAGGACGGCACGCCGGTCGTCGTCAAAATCCGTCGTCCCGGCATCGAGGACGTGATCCGGGCCGATCTGCGCATCCTGGAACACGCTGCCAAATTGCTGGAAAGCGAAATGCCGGATGCCAGGCGCTACGCTCCGGTGCATATCGTCTCGCAGTTCCGCCGCTCGCTGAATCGCGAACTCGACCTGGCCAGGGAAGCACGCAACATCGACCAGTTCGCGCGCCGCTTCGCCGACGACCCGCTGGTGAAAATCCCCAGGGTGTATTGGGAATTCACCAATGACCGTGTCAACGTGCAGGAAGAAATCGTCGGCCTGGCAGGCGTGTCCCCGGACAAGCTGCGCGCCAGCGGGCTCGATCCCAAGTTGCTGGCGGCGCGCGGTGCCGACACGGTGTTGCGCATGGTGCTGGAGCACGGCTATTTTCATGCCGATCCGCATCCCGGCAACATCCTGTTCCTGCCCGACAACCGCATCGGCATCATCGATTTCGGCATGGTGGGGATGCTGACCCATCACCGCCGCAACCAGATTGTCGACATGCTGCATGCCCTGACGCGCAAGGACGAGCAGGCCATGCTGCAGGTGCTGCTCGACTGGAGCGGTGAATCGGTGGGCGACGAAGACCGCCTGGCCTACGACGTCACCGAGCTGATGCAGAATTACGACGACCTGCAGCTCAAGGACGTCAAGATCGGCGCGCTGCTGAATGACGTCACGGCCCTGATGCGCGACAACAATCTGGTGCTGCCGGCCGACCTGACCTTGCTGTTCAAGACGCTGATCACGCTGGAAGGGCTGGGGCAGCAGATCGACCCCGAATTCCACATGATCGACCAGGTGACGCCGTTCGTGGAGCGCATCATCCGGCAGCGCTACACCCCGCAGGCCTTGCTGGTGCGCGGGCGCAAGAGCATGCGCGAGGCGCTGGAAGTGGTGGCCGATTTGCCGCGCGACCTGCAGCACCTGGTGCGGGACATGCGACGGGGGCGGGTGCGGGTCGATCTCGACCTGAAGCGGCTGGATCATTTTGGCCATCAATTGGACAGCGCCAGCAACCGGCTGACCATGGGCATTCTGACCGCCTCGCTGGTGGTGGGCTCCAGCATCATCATGACGGTGGAAGGCGGCCCTCAGCTATTCGGCCTGCCTGTGTTCGGTCTGCTGGGATTCCTGATCGCGTTTTTCAACAGCCTGTGGATCATCTTTTCCATCTGGCGCTCGGGCAAGCACTGAGGCCTGGCGTCAAGAATTACATGTGGCCTCGGCGCCCTCGGTGGCGAAACTGGCGGCCAGCTCCGCCAGCGGAATGGGCCGCCCCAGCAAATACCCCTGCGCATGCGCAATGCCCAGGCTTTCGACCTTGCGCAGCACGGTCTCGGTTTCCACCCCCTCGGCCACCAGCGCGTAGCCAACCTCGCTCATCATGCGGGCGAAGTCGGCCACCACCTGGCCGGCGCGGTTGTCCTGTCCCAGCTTGTTCACCAGCGAAATGTCGAATTTGACCACATCGACCGGCAGGTCGACCAGGTAGCGCAGCGGCGAATATCCGGTGCCGAAGTCATCCATCGCAATGCGGTAATTCACCGTGCGCAGCAAGTCGAGGTAGGTGCGCACCTCGACCATTTGCGTGATGAGCGAGGTTTCGGTGATTTCCAGTATCAAGGGGTGGCGGTCGTTATGGCGCGACAGTTCCAGCAGCTGCGAGACGACTTCTGGACGCGAAATGCTCTGCGCCGACAAGTTGATCGAGAGGCCGCACCCGCTCGGCAACTGGCCCGACGACAGGTCGGCGTCGACCTGACACAACACCGCCAGATCGAATTCAGTTTCCAGGCGGCGGCTGCTGACCACCGGCAGAAATGCATCCGGCAGGATGAGTTTGCCGTGGTAGCGGATGCGCGCCAGCGCCTCGTAATAGTCCACCTGACGTCCCGGCAGGGCATGGACCGCCTGATAGTGCATTTCGATCATGCCGGGGCTGGCCAGGGCCTGGAACAGGGCGCTGGTTTCGCGGCTGGCCACCAGCGTCTGCGAGGCACGCTCGGTATCCTCGCCATACAGCGCGATGCGGGTGCGGCCGGGCTGCTTGGCGGTATACATGGCGATGTCGGCCTGCTTGGGCAGCTCGTCGACCTGTTCAAGCTGATCGGCCGCGCAGAAGGCGATGCCGATGCTGAGACCGACCGGCTCGATGATGCCAAGGTCGGCAAAGCCTGCCGCTTCGATCAGGCTCTGGCAGCGTTGCGCGACCTGTTTGGCCTGGGCCGGCGTGGTGCGCGACAGGAAGGTGGCGAATTCGTCGCCGCCGATGCGATACAGGCGATCGTTGGCACGCAATGCCATCACCAGCGCATCGGCAATGATCGACAGCACGCGGTCGCCCTTGGCGTGGCCGTAGGTGTCGTTGATGGTCTTGAAGCGGTCGCAGTCGAACAGCAGAAAGGCCACGCCTTGCGGGGCGGTTTTCAGTTCCTGACGGAAGCGTTCCCAGTCTTCTTCATAAGCGCGCCGGTTGTGGCAGCCGGTCAGCGTATCCTGGCGCGCCTGCGTGTGGAATTCACGGTTCTGGTGTTCCATCGAGCCGTGCAGCTCGCGCAATTGCAGCTGATAGTCGAATAGCGAACGGCGGATGTTTTCCAGTTCGCTGATGCGCATGCTCTGCGAACGCGACGGATTCGGGCTGAAGCGGCCATGCTGCATGGCGTCGACGAACTGCGACAGGCGCCCCAGCGGACGCACCAGCAGACGGTTGTACGTCACGAAGCCCAGCAATGCCATGGCCGCCAGCACCACAAGCAGTGCGAACAGGGTGTGCGACAGGATGGTCTGGAAGCGGAGTTGGTCGGGGTCGGGGCGGGCGCTGAAACGGAGACGCGGAAACAGGTCCGACGTGGCCAGCATTTCGCCCGGCTTGAGTGCCAGGCTGACGCTGGCGATGTCGGTGAAATGGAGCGCGTTCTGACGCAGCAGGGCCGGCATGAAATCGAGTCGGATCAGGCCGTGGCCGAGCAGGGTTTGCCGCTGCTCGTCGCTGTATACCGGGAACGCGTAATACAACGCAACGGTGCCTGCTTCGTCGATCAACCAGCCGGCGTTCTGATGCGCTGGGGTGCCGACCGGCAGCCTCGCCGGCATGCTGGTTTCCGCAGGGCCGGGTTCGAGCAGCATGCCGGATGGGTCGTACAACGCCGCCCGCACATGGCTGCTGTTCAGGAAGCCGCTTTCGTATAGCCGTTGATCCCGCCAATAGGCGTAGTACTCGGGCAGTACCAGCTGTTGCCGGGTTTCATCCCAGCGCGCCAGTTTGACGGACTGTTCTTCGGTCCGGCTCAGCAGCCGCTGGACGGCGGCAGTCAACTCGGATTGGGCTGCGTTCTGATTGTGTTGTTCCAGACTGTGTGCGACAGCACGGGTTTGATAGGCGGCAAACCCGCCCACCAGGCTCACCAGCAGCACCAGTCCGGTGATGAAGGCGAGCGCGACATGCTTGATGGAGACGGCGTCCGGCCACTTCATCGGGTTCATCGGGATGGGGTCTGTTGAATCGCGTCCAGCGATTGGAGCGTGTGTTCCAGCAGATCGAACTCATGCGCGCCATCCATGAAGTGGTTGGCGCCCTTCACGAACACCACCGGCACCTCCATCAGCGCCAAGGCCTTGAACCAGCCGCGTTCGATCAGGTCGTCCCGATCGCCCATGATGAGCTTGACGCGCACCGGCGATTGCTTCAATGCCGTCAGCAGACGGGCCTGATCCCAGCGTACATACGACAGCAGTCCTTCCGGCGTCGAAGGATATTTCCTGCAGAAGGACAGGGGTTGGTTGACCAGTGCGCGTTGCTTGCGGACTACGCGGTCTTCCAGCTGCGCGATCAGGGCAGCGCGCGCAGTCGTGCCGATCCGGGCTTCGATCAGCGAAGCACCGACATAGGCTTTTACCGCCGCATCCGGCTTGAGCGACAGATAGGCCAGCAACTGCAGGCTGCCGAAGCTGTGACCGACCAGTACGATGGAGCGGTGGCCCTGCGATTTCAGCCAGCCCACCCAGCGTCCGATCTCGGCCACGTCGTCATCCAGGCTGTGGCGATGCACCGCCTCGCATGCCAGGCTTTGCGCGCGGTTGGGAATGTTCAGGCTGAGCGTGGGCGCCAGTACCGTATAGCCCGCGTCCTGCAGACCGCGGGCCAGCGTGGCCACGGTGGGGAAATCGCGCGTCTGCAAGAAGCCGTGCAGCAGCAGTACGGCAGGCTTGCCGGGCTCGCCGATCAGATAGTCGGCGTTGGCGGGAATGCCGGGACGCATCGCCTGCTGGATGACCACCGCGTGGGCCGCGGCCGGGAATACCGATATCAGCAGGCAGAACAGGTATAGGCGCATGGCGGGGCGGGATGGACGAAAACTTTAGAACTAACGGCAGCAAACCAAGCAAACTGAAGCGGGATGCAGTCGGTTTGGCCGCGGCTGGATGTTACACTCCGCTCCGAAATCCTGCCCAAAATGTTTGATCTGAAAAGCCTATTTTCCCCTGAAGGTGCGTGTGCCACGGTGCTGCCGGGCTGGCGCTCGCGCCCGCAGCAGCTCGCCATGGCCGAGGCAGTCGAGCGAGCGATCGCCGGCAACAGCGTACTGCTGGCCGAAGCCGGCACCGGCACCGGCAAGACGCTGGCCTATCTGATTCCTGCGCTGCTGTCGGGTGGCAAGGTGGTGATTTCCACCGGCACCAAGGCGCTGCAGGATCAGCTGTTTCATCGCGACCTGCCGGCCGCGCGCCGCGCGCTCAAATCGCCGGTCAAGGTGGCTTTGCTGAAAGGGCGCGCCAATTACGTCTGCCACCATCACCTGCAGCGCAACTTGAGCGACGGCCGCTTCGCCTATCGCGACGATGCGGCATGGCTGCAGAAAATCGCCCGCTTTGCCGAAACCAGCAGCAGCGGCGACCGCGCCGAGGCCGAAGGCATCCCCGAGGACGCCACCGCCTGGCAGTACGCCATTTCCAGCCGCGACACCTGCCTCGGCAGCGAATGCAACCATTTCAAGGACTGCTTCGTGATGGCCGCACGCAAGGCTGCGCTCGACGCCGAGGTGGTGGTGGTCAACCACCACCTGTTCTTCGCCGACCTGTGGCTGAAGGACGAAGGCGTCGCCGAACTGCTGCCGGCATGCAACACCGTCGTCCTCGACGAAGCGCACCAACTGGCCGAAACCGCCGCCCAGTTTTTCGGCGAAACACTCTCCACCGCGCAACTGCTCGATCTGGCGGGCGACACCAAGCGCCTCGCTGCGGTGAAGGCGGGCGACTTTCCTGCGCTGCGCCGCGCGGCCGAAGACCTGGGGAAAATGACGCGCGACCTGCGCCTGGCGTTTCCGCAGAACCCGGTCAAATCGACCATTGCGGAACTGACGCGCTACGACAAATGGCCGGATGCGCTGAAAGCCCTGTCGGCGGCGCTGGATGAAACGGCGAAGCTGCTGGAAACCCAGGCCGAGCGCGACGCCGACCTGAAAAACTGCTTCGAGCGGGCGCAGGCGGTGCAGGCCACCCTGGCCAGCTGGCAGCGCGCCGACGATCCCGAGAACCCTCGCGTGCGCTGGCTGGAAACCACGCTGAGTTCGTTGTTGCTGCATGCGACCCCGCTGTCGGTCGGCGCGATGTTCGGCGCCAAGCTCACCGAGCGCGCGCAGGCATGGATTCTGACTTCCGCCACGCTCGCCGTCGGCGGCGACTTCACCCATCTCAAAACTCGGCTGGGCATCGAGACCGCAGAAACCCTGTGCGTCGACAGCCCCTTCGACTACCCGCGTCAGGGCGTACTCTACGTCCCACAGGGCCTGCCCGCCCCGAACACCCCCGAGTTCACCGACGCCGTCGTCAATGCCGCGCTGCCGGTGCTGGAAATCAGCCGCGGCCGCGCCTTTATCCTGTTCACCAGCCTGCGCGCGCTGGAAAAAGCGCGCGGTTTGTTGTTTGAGGCCTTCAAGGCGCGCGGCTGGGATTACCCGCTGCTGGTGCAGGGCGATGCGCCGAAGAACGAACTTCTCGCGCGTTTCCAGAAAGCCGGCAACGCCGTGCTGCTGGGCAGTCAGAGCTTCTGGGAAGGCGTCGACATGCCGGGCGACGCGCTGTCGGTAGTGATCATCGACAAGCTGCCCTTCCAGCCGCCCGACGACCCGGTGGTCGCCGCGCGTATCGCCCAGGCCGAGAAGAACGGCGGCAAGCCCTTCATGGACTACCAGCTGCCGCACGCGGCGATCAGCCTGAAGCAGGGGGCAGGGCGGCTGATCCGCACCGAGACCGATCGCGGGGTATTGATGATTTGCGATACGCGGCTGGCGGACAAGCCTTATGGGCGCCTGCTGCTGAATGCGCTGCCGGCGATGACGCGGACGCGGAAGCTCGAAGTGGTGGAGCGCTTCTTTGCGGCACAGGCGGCGTCGCCCGTCATCGCGGACGAAGCGACGCAGGCGATTCCACACGTTCTTTAGCACCCTGTGGCGCCGGGTGCGTGCTGGCGCCCGAGGCGCCGAAGTCCAGTCGGCCCACCACACGTGGCGCCTCTCCCGGCTGCAGTTGCAGCAGCACGCCCTCGCCTGAGCCGACGCCGAACCCGGCAATCGCCTGGTGTTCAGCTGTCCGTCCCCGGTTTTGTGGTCCGCAGTTTCTTGGTTTTCCCCCGCCGCTGCTTGCTGTCCAGCCGGCGCTTTTTTGACGCCAGCGTGGGACGGGTGGGGTGGCGCGGCTTGTCCACTTCGCAGGCTTCGCGTATCAGTTCGATCAGCCGTTCCAGGGCGTCGTCGCGGTTGCGCCGCTGGCTGCGATAGCGCTCGGCCTCGATGATCAGCACACCGTCCTGGGTGACGCGACGGCCGGCCAGGGCGATGAGGCGGGCGCGCACCGGGTCGGGCAGCGAAGGGGAGCGGGCGACGTCGAAGCGCAGTTGCACCGCAGTCGATACCTTGTTGACGTTCTGCCCGCCCGGGCCCGAGGCGCGCACGAAATCCTCCTGGATTTCGCGCTCGTCAAGCTCGATCTCGGCGTTGACCCGGATCATGCGTGTGGCTTCGTGACTACCACTTCACCACGTGCACGTTGTTGAGCGTGCGTCCGAGGAAACGCTCGCCGATGGTCTGGAAGCGCAGCGGCACGTCGGTGACGTAGAAGTCGTAGCGCGGCTGGGCCGGTCCGGGGTTGGCGAGCTTTTTTTCGGCCAGGACTGCGGCGACCTGCTCGGCCATGGCCTCAGCGGAATCGACCAGTGCGACGTCGTTGCCGACCACCTGGCGCAGCAGCGGTTTGAGCAGCGGGTAATGGGTGCAGCCGAGCACCAGGGTGTCGATGTGCTCCGCCTGCAGTGGCTTCAGGTAATCCTCGGCCGTCAGCCGGGTGACTTCGTGGTCAAGCCAGCCTTCCTCCACCAGCGGCACAAACAGTGCGCAGGCCTGCGAATGGATGCGTGAGTCGGGTGCGTATTTGTGGATGGCGCGTGCGTAGGTATTGCTGTTGATGGTGGTGGGGGTGCCGATGACGCCAATCTTTTTGCCGCCGCGCGCCGACACCGCGCCGGCGTCGATGACGTCGAGCACCGGCACCGGCGACAGGTCCTTCACTACTTGAGAAGCCACCGCCGCCATGGTGTTGCAGGCGATGATCAAGAGCTTGACGTCCTTTTCCAGCAGGAACTGCGCGATCTGGGTGGTGAAGTGGACGATGGTCTCGACCGACTTCACGCCGTAGGGCACGCGCGCGGTGTCGCCGAAATAGACGATGTTTTCAAAGGGCAGGCGCTCCATCAACGCGCGCACCACCGTCAGCCCGCCGATGCCGGAATCAAATACGCCGATTGGGGAGTTTGCATTCGTGGACATGGGTGGCAGGATGGCCCGATGAAAACGGCATTTTACCTGCAGGGCTGCTGTGCATCACAAGTGGCGAAGGGATATGCGTCATGAGTGGCTGCGGCTGCGATTCGGTGTGCAATGCGGCGCCGTCCGATCCGCGCTACCGGCGCGCATTGTGGATCGCGCTGGTGCTGAACGCGCTGATGTTCTTCGTCGAAATTCTTGCGGGTATCGCGGCGCAGTCGGTGTCGCTGCTGGCCGATGCAGTCGATTTCCTGGGCGACGCGGCCAACTACGGCGTCGCGCTTTTCGTGCTTGGCCTCGCGCCGGTGTGGCGCTCGCGCACCGCGCTGTGGAAGGGCTGGGTGATGGTGGGCTTCGGCGTGTTCGTGCTTGGCAAGTCGGCCTGGCAATGGTCGGCCGGCGTGGTGCCGGAGCCTTTCATCATGGGCTGGGTGAGTCTGGTGGCGCTGGCGGTCAACGTCGGCGTGGCGGCGCTGCTGTATGCCCACCGCCAGGGCGACGCGCAGGCACGCTCGGTGTGGCTGTGCTCGCGCAACGATGCGCTCGGCAATATCGCGGTGATGGGCGCGGCGGGCGGGGTGTGGGCGACCGCGCACGGCTGGCCGGATATTGTGGTGGCGCTGGTGCTGGCCGGGCTCGCGTTGACTTCGGGCGCGTCGGTGATCCAGCATGCGCGGCGTGAGCTGCGCGTGAATTAATAAAGCGCCCGGCAGGAATTGCGGGCGAACGGCCTGAGGGAGCGGCGCCCCCGCCCTCCCACAGGGTAAGGATAATCAAACGGCTTGCCTGAGAATGGCCTCGACTTCGCTGTCGTCGACCTGCGGAAAGTCGGCATAGAATTGTCCCACAGCCTGAAAGAACGCGGGTGCCTGCAGGCACACCACCTCGTCGGCATACCCCTCGATCTTTTCCAGCGTGTCCGGCGGCGCTACCGGCACCGCGCAGATCAGTTTCGCCGGTTTCCTGGCGCGCAGCGCATGCAGCGCCGAAATCATCGTCGCCCCAGTCGCCAGCCCGTCGTCGACCACGATCACGATGCGCCCGGCCGGATCGATCGGCGGACGCGTGTATTGCGCGCGCCGCCGGCGGATCGTCGCCAGCTGGGCCTGCTTTTCCTGTTCCAGATAGGCGGGCGTGCCGCCGGCCGATTCTGCGTAGTCCGCAATATAGGTCCAGCCCGATTCGTCGATCGAGCCGATGGCGAGCTCCGGATTGAAGGGCGCGCGCAGCTTGCGCACCAGCACCACGTCGAGGTCGCCGTCCAGCGCACGGGCCAGTCGCTGACCCATCGGCACCGCGCCGCGCGGAATGGCGAGAATCAGCGGATGCTGGCCCTTGTACGCCGCCAGGGCTTCGGCCAGCCGGTCGGCGGCTTGGTTGCGATTGGCAAAAGACATGGTACCTCCATCGATAGTTGTCTCTTTCATCCTAGACAGAAATTCCGGCTTGAATGGGACAATGCGGCATATGAATGCCACAAACGATACGGACGACGGCGCGGCCACCTCGTGCGCCATCTGCGAAGCCTGCTGTTGCCGGTTGGAAGTTCTGCTGATGGGCGAGGACGACGTCCCGGCGCGATTCACCGCCCGGGATCAGTGGGGCGGGTGGGTGATGCGCCGCCTCGAGGACGGCTGGTGCGCGGCGCTGGATCGAAACACGCTGCGATGCACCATTTACGCGCGGCGGCCGAACGTCTGTCGCGAATATCAGGTGGGCGATTACGAGTGCCTGGGTGAGCGATTGCGGCTGTTGCCCAGCAAGTAGGCCGGCACGCGGGTTGGGTGGCTCGCTTTATCCTTGAAACCGCAGTTGAACCGCAGAGGCACAGAGAACACAGAGGAAAAACAACAGCTTGCATGGATCAGTGCGCCCACCCGATGGGTGAAGACGGGTTGATCGGCAACCCATTGATTTCCTGCCGTCCTCCGTGCCTCCGAGCCTCTGTGCCTCTGTGGTGAGGCTTTTAGGTTTATGGTTTATGGCGCCTGCGTGGGCGCCGCCAGCGCAGCGCTGACGATCGTCTGCGCCTCTTCCTGGATGCGGCGCAGATGGTCCGCGCCACGAAAGCTCTCCGCATAGATCTTGTAGATGTCTTCGGTGCCGGAAGGACGCGCCGCAAACCAGCCGCTCTCCGCCACGACTTTCAGGCCGCCGATGGCGGCGCCGTTGCCCGGCGCCTGCGTGAGAATGGCCTGGATTTTTTCGCCGGCCAGTTCGGCAGACAGAACCTGCTGGGGCGAAAGCTGTGCCAGTTTTCGTTTTTGTTCCGGCGTCGCCGGCGCCTCGATACGATCGTAAACCGGCTCGCCGAACTCGCGCGCCAGTGCCAGGTAGCATTCGCCGGGATCGCGGCCCATGCGCGCGGTGATCTCCGCCGACAGCAATGACGGGACGATGCCGTCCTTGTCCGTTGTCCAGACGCTGCCATCCATCCGCGAAAAAGAAGCCCCCGCACTTTCTTCGCCGCCGAAGCCCAGCGAGCCGTCGTGCAGGCCGTCCACAAACCATTTGAAGCCGACCGGCACCTCGTAGAGCGTGCGGCCAAGCCGCGCTGCAACGCGATCGATCATCTGGCTGCTGACCACTGTCTTGCCCACCGCTGCATCCTTGCGCCATTTCGGCCGATGCTGGAACAGGTAGTCGATGGCGACCGCCAGGTAATGATTGGGCGGCAGCAAGCCCGCGTTGCGGGTGACGATGCCATGCCGGTCATAGTCGGGGTCGCAGGCGAAGGCGATGTCGAAGCGGTCCTTGAGGCCGATCAGGCTCTGCATGGCGTGTGACGAAGAGGGGTCCATGCGAATCTGGCCGTCCCAATCGACCGTCATGAAGCGGAAGGTCGGATCGACGGCCTCGTTCACCACCGTGAGATTCAAGCCATAGCGCTCGGCAATCGGGCCCCAATAGTGAACGCCGGCGCCCCCCAGCGGATCCACGCCCATGCTGATGTCCGCGCCGCGTATCGCCTCCATGTCGAGCACGCTGCCGAGATCGGCAACGTAAGTATTGAGAAAATCATGCCGGTGGGTGGTCGCGGCGCGCCGGGCCCGTTCGAGCGAGATTCTTTTCACCCCCTTCAGGCCGCTTTCCAGCAGCGCATTGGCGTGAGCCTCGATCCATCCCGTGACGTCCTTGTCGGCCGGCCCGCCATTGGGCGGGTTGTACTTGAAACCGCCGCTGTCGGGCGGATTGTGCGAAGGCGTGACGACAATGCCGTCCGCCAGCCCGGCCACGCGGCCGCGGTTGTAAACCAGGATGGCGTGGGAAATCGCAGGGGTCGGCGTGTATTCGTCCTTGTCCGCGAGCATGACCTCCACCGCGTTGGCCGCCAGCACCTCGAGCGCACTGGCAAACGCCGGCTCCGAAAGCGCGTGCGTGTCGATTCCCAGAAACAGCGGGCCATCGATGCCCTGCTGTTTGCGGTAATCGCAAATGGCCTGAGTGATGGCCAGCACATGCCATTCGTTGAAGCTGTTTTCGAACGAGGCGCCCCGATGCCCCGAGGTGCCGAATGCGACCCGTTGCGCGGGCACCGAAGGGTCGGGCGTGTTGCTGAAGTAGGCCGTGACGAGTCTCGGCACATTGACCAGCATCGTCGGCTGCGCGGGCTTTCCCGCCAATGGGTTCGTTTTCATTTCCACATCACGTTGGAGTTAGCCTTGGCGGCGGCAGCAAGCAGTTGAATCAGCGGAAGCGCTCGATTCGCCATGCTGACCACCGGCTCATCCGCATCCTCGTCCTCGACGGGCGGGGAGGCCTTTTCTGCCTCGATCGCTGCGGTCAGCCGGCTCAGGGCCGCGGGCACATCTTCCGCCAGAATCGCGCCGGGCACGGTTGCGCTGTGCCCCATCATTTTCAGCATCGCAAGCGCGGCATCCCCGAACAGGGTGATGTCGGCATAGGCGTTGGTCGTAAACGTCACCAGCATGGAGTCTTCCTCGGATGAATCATTGGTTTCTGCCTGCGCAATGCAGCGGCGCGCGGTCAGCTGTCGGGTTCTTTCTCCATCAGCCGGTCGCGGATCGTGAGCAGTTCCTCCTGGCGCCTGGCATCGGATTCCGGGTAGCGCATCTCGAGCGACTTGAAGGTGTCCAGGATGATGCGGGAAATAATCAGCCGTGCATTGTGTTTGTCGTCGGCGGGCACCACATACCAGGGAGCGACTTCCGTGCTGGTCGCGCTCAGGCACGCTTCATAGGCCTGCATGTACTGTGGCCAGAAGCCCCGTTCTTCGATGTCGGCAAGACTGAATTTCCAGTTTTTTTCGGGTTCGTCGATGCGGGCGAGAAAGCGCTTGCGCTGTTCTTCCTTGGACAGGTGGAGGAAGAACTTGATGATGCGTGTGCCGTTGCGAAAAAGATGCTTTTCATGCTCGACGATGGAACGGTAGCGCTCACGCCAGATCGTTTTCTCGTCGAGCACGCTATCCGGCAGGCCCTGAGCAAGCAGAATCTCGGGATGAACCCGCACGATCAACACCTCCTCGTAATAGGACCGGTTGAAGATGCCGATGCGGCCGCGCTCCGGCAGGGACTGCGTCGTCCGCCAGAGAAAATCGTGCTCCAGCTCCTTCGCACTCGGGTGCTGGAAACTGAACACCTGGCAGCCCTGGGGATTGATGCCGGACATCACATGGCGGATGGCGCCATCCTTGCCGGCGGCATCCATGGCCTGAAAAATCAGCAGCACCGAATAGCGGTTGGACGCGTAAAGCAGATGTTGCAGGTCGCTCAACTCGGCCACCTGTTCGTCGAGCAGTTTGCGGTACGCCTTCTTCGACGGGTAGATCGGCTCCACCGCGGTTGGCCACTTGTCGAGTTTGACCTTGTCGCCGGCCTGCACCCGGAAGTCCTCTGGTTTGATTTGCATCGCGATTTTCCTCCTCATTCTTCAGACAGTCAGACAGCCGGTCCGCCCAGGGTGTTTGCAGCTATCGGTTTCTGCTCACCTCCCGGTTGCGCCGCTGAATCGTCCAGCGGAGATCTTCCCTGCCTCGCTCATGCCAACGGCGATCGTTCCAACGGACCCGGCCGCCCTTGTGATTTCCTTCAAGCACCGTGCCCATTGATATTCTCAAATCGAGACTATCATTTTGGCACAGACTTTTTTCGCCAACAGCAACCACGCGCTGTGTCAGTTTTCGGGCCGTGTGTCGGCAACGGCACGCGACAATCGGCATGCCGCTTCCTGCTTCCGAACGTGACTGGCGTTTCGTCAGCAGGACTGGCCGGATGTGAATCGGCCAAGCGGACTTGCAGCTGAATTGCTTCAAGTCAGACAGGCTGCCAGGACCTGCGATCCACAAAGACCGCTGCCACGAAGCACAACGGCCTACGTTTGAAACGTAGGCCGTTGCTATGTTTGGCTCAGGCTTCGTGTTGTCTTCTGTCTCGTGCCATTTCGATATACAGCGATTCCACCCGTGCCCACGGGGTCCGACGAAGAAACTTGAGGCTCGACGTAATGCTCGGGTCGTGGGTGAAGCAGCGGATCTCGATTTTTCGCCCCAACGCATCCCAGCCATAGAACGCAACCAGTTCGTTCAATACCTGTTCAAGCGTGACCCCGTGGAGGGGATTGCCGGGCTGATCTTGCATGGTTTTAGCCTCGATCAGGCTTCGGCAGGGTTCACTGGGTCGCCGTGCGCATTCTGTCCAGCTTCTCGACGACCGCCTGATAGAGATCGCCGTCGGCCTCAGGGTTGCGGTCAGGATGGTGGGCGCTACGGATCTTCTTCAGCGCAGACATATCGTCGGGCAGGTCATGCACCTTGGTCACCCGGTCGCCGTTCTTGACCATCTCGTGCTGAAGCTCGGCCTCCGCGCCTTCGCGTGTGTCGTGCAACTTCCTGCTGCCAAGACGCCAACCATCCTGGGTCTTGCGCGGGGATTGATTTCTCTCGCCATCAAACCAGACCCATTTGCCGGCATCAGGGTCCAGTTCAAAACGAATGGTGGTGATGCCGTAGGTGTAAACAGGCGGCTTGAGATCCCTGGCGAACATCTTGAACGTGCCGACAGTATCCACGGCCGCAAGGTAATATGCGCCAGCCTCACGCGGGCAGAACGCGCTGCTGGGCGTTGGTGTAGGCGTTGACTCAGGCTTGCTGTCGTTACTTAATGAATCCATTTCAGCCTTGCGGCTGGCGAGCATTGCTGCCCGGCGTTGTGCGTTGGTCACTGGTATTGCTCCATATATTGGTTGAACCCACTGGGATCACCCCTCGCTGAAGGGATCACCCGCTGGACTCCTGGACAGCCTCAATGGCCGCCCCGTTTTTAGTCGGAAGAGACGCTTTTGGTCGCCCCGGCCTTGCGACCTGGCGCGACGGGCGGCACATAGCCCGAAATCCTGCACTGAAAACCATCAACACGCTTGTTGCCTTTGAAGTGGGTGACGCTGCACTGGGATATTTCTCCGCGTGTCGTTAACTCAGCCAGTGACTTGCGTACTTGAACCAGTGCAATCCCGGTTGCTGATGCAATCTCCAGGTCGAGAAGCTGCCCATGTTTTTTCAAGTGGCTTAGAATTTGGTCTGTCTGCATGTCGATTCCTTATGACGTGTGGATGAGCGCGGACCCAAGGCGGGCTTTAGACTCAATACGGAACACAGCAAAAAAGCCACCCCGAAGGATGGCCTGAGTGCTTGCTATGTTTGGCTCCCCGACCTGGGCTCGAACCAGGGACCTGCGGATTAACAGTCCGTCGCTCTACCAACTGAGCTATCGGGGAATAGGAGAGCGCGCATTCTAGAGTCGGCGGGCTTTCCGGTCAAGCCTTATAGCGGCTAACCGTCGCTTTCCACCTGCAATTCTGGGACGTGGCTGAAGGCGATGCGCATCGGCGCTGAGCCACGGCCGCTGTGGGCGCCGCCGAAGTACAGGGAATTGGGGCCGTAGCGCTGATTGATCTGGTCGAGCACGTTGTTGAGGCTTTCGTGCTGGTCGTCGGGGTCGAACAGGTCGCGGGTGATCTGGCTGTGCTCGGCAAGATGGAGCAGGGTGACGCCGACCTTGAGGATGGGGGCAGGGTCGGGCGGGCGGCGCTGCCACAGTTGGGCCAGCACCGGGTTGAATTTGAGGGTGTCGGCGTGCGGCGAGAAGCGGGCCTGGTCGGACCAGTGGGCGGGTCCGTTGCCGCGCTGCAGATAGGTGAGGTGCAGGCCGAGGCCGCCGGCGCAGTAGCCGTAATGGCGCAGCCGCATTGCGGCCTTGTGCAGCAGGCGGTACAGCACCGCCAGGGCGGAGGCCGGGTCGCGCAGGTCGGGTGCGAGCACGTGCGAATGGCCGACGCTGGCGCGCTGGGTGGGGGCGGATTCCACCTCTTCGCCGCGCAGCCTGGCGTAAAAGCGTTCGCCTTCGATGCCGCCCCAGGCCTGGCGCAGGGTATTTTTGCTGGCGGCGCACAGTTGTTCGACGCTGTGAATGCCAAGCCGGTTGAGGCGCGGTTCCATGGCGCGGCCGATGCCGGTGAGGGCGCCGAGCTTGAGGCCGTACAGGCGCTGCGGCAATTCGTCCTGGCGGATCACGACCAGTCCGTCCGGCTTCTGCATGTTCGACGCGGTCTTGGCGAGGAAGCGGTTGGGCGCGATGCCGACCGAACTGTGCAGCACTTCGCCCACCTGGCCGTAGATCGCCTGCTTGATCTGCTGGCCGAGTTTGACGGCGTTGGCTTCCTCGCGGTCGCTGCCCATCAGCTCGCAGGCCATTTCGTCGATCGACAGCACGGCGCCGACCGGGGTGCACGACTCAACCGCGGCGACGATGCGGTGGTGGATTTCCACATAGGTGGCGGGGCGCGCCTGCACGAACACGATGTCCTTGCACAGTTTGCGGGCCTGCCACACCGGGGTGCCGGTACGGACGCCGAAGCGCTTGGCGTCGATGCTGGCGGCGATGCAGCAGGTGGTGTCGGCCATCACCGGCAACACGCCGACCGGCTTGCCGCGCAACTCGGGGCGCAACTGCTGTTCGACCGACGCGAAGTAGGAATTGAGATCGACGTATAGCGTATGCAATGACATGGCGCGCTCCACCCCTCACTCCGGCGGTGCTGGGTTGTTGCCGTTTGAGCGGTTTGACAGCGGTGGCCTGTCCCATGCGGGGACAAGCGCTGGGGTGAGGATTAATGTTAATTATAGTGTATATTCATACACTATATTTGATCGATTCAGCCCGGGTTCGCTAGGTTCATCCGTTCCAGCCGCTGGCACAGGGTGTCGATGATGCGGCGCGACAGCGGGGCGGAATGGCGCATCAGCTCCTCCATGACATGCGGCGGCAGCGCCAGCACGGTGATTTCGGTTTCGGCCACCACCGTGGCGGTGCGTTTCTCGTTCAGCAGATAGGCCATTTCGCCGAACAGCTGGCCTTCGTTGAGTTCACCCAGCTGACGCGGGCCGGCGGGGGTGTACTTGTAGACCACGGCGCGGCCGGCGTGGAGGAAATAGGCGTCGCGCGAGTCGTCGCCTTCCTCGATCAGCGTTTGGCCGGCGGGGAGGACCTGGCCGTATATTTCCAGCAGGCGCTGGACGTCGCCGAAGATATAGGCTTCGACCTTGCCGGTGCCTTTGCCGCTGCCGGCGAGAAACAGCTTTTCCAGCGCAGTGATGTCGGCCTTGCCGAAGGCATACAGGGCCTGGGCCCACAGATACAGCAGAAGAAAGGAGAAGTAGGCGCCGATCAGCACGAAGACCACGCCGCCCAGCGCGCCGTACAGGCTGTTGTAATTCTCCAGCTTGAAAAAAGTGCTGAAGAGCATGAGCAACAATCCCAGACTCAGGGTGGCGCCAAGTGCGAACGCCGCGGCGATGCGTGCGCTCGCGCGTCGCCGCGGCAGCCGCCAGTAGGCGGCGAACAGCAGCGCCCACACCATGGCAAAGACGAACAGCGTATTGAGCGCCTGCAACACCTGCGCGTTGCCGGTGCCGATGAAGTTGTTCTGCGCCAGAAAGCTCAGCGTCACCTGCACCAGCGCGGCCACGCACATCAACAGAAACAGCATCGGCAGGATGACCAGCGGCAGCACCCACGACACTACCGGATTGCGCTTGCTCGGGCTGGGAAAAATGATGCCGAACGCACCCTGTACCGCGCTGACCAGCCAGCGCGACGACAGCAGCAGGGTCAGCAGGCCGACGCCGCTTGCGGCCAGCTGGGTCTGGCGCGCGATGAAACCGAGCGCGGCGAGGCTTTCCAGCTGCATCTGGCTGTAGAGCGCAGCCATCAGGATGGTGGCGGGCACCGAGTCTGCGGCGATGCGGTTCAGCAGTTGCAGGGCGTAGCTCAGCAGCAGCAGCAGCGGGGTGGCCGACAGCAGGAAATAAAACGCCGTCGCCGCGGCATGGTTCTGCAGGCCGTTCTGGCCGAACAGGCGCAGGGTGGTATAGGCCGGCTGAAGCAGCCAGCTCAGCTGGCCGCGGATGGGGGGCAGAGCGAGATTTCGAAACATGGCGCTAGCCTACCTGCACTGGATGCAGGAGGCCAGCGATCAGGCCAGCGCCAGCGCGATGCGTTTGAGGGCTTTTTCCAGATTGGCCTGAGAGGTGGCGAACGACAGGCGGATGTAGCCCTCGGCGCCGAAGGCCGAGCCGGGGACGACGGCGACGTCGGCGGATTCCAGCAGGTATTCCGAAAACGCGATGTCGGTCGGTTCCTCGATGATGTCGCGCGCCAAGAGGCTCATGATCGCGGGCCGCACGTCGGGGAAGGCGTAGAAGGCGCCGCCGCTGTCGACGCAGTGGAAGCCGGGAATGGCGTTCAGCGCGTCGACGACGTAGCGGTGGCGCGCCTTGAAGGCGTCGAGCATCGGCGTGATGCAGCCCTGGTCGCCGTTGAGCGCGGCTTCGGCCGCCATCTGCGAGATCGAGGTGGCGTTGGAGGTGGACTGCGATTGCACGTTGGTCATCGCGCGCAGGATGGCTTCCGGCCCGGCCGCGTAGCCGATGCGCCAGCCGGTCATCGAATAGGCTTTCGACACGCCGTTCAGCACCAGGGTGCGGTCGTACAGATCGGGGCAGACATTGAGGATGTTGACGAAGGGCACGTCGTCCAGGCGGATGTGCTCGTACATGTCGTCGGACGCGATCAGCACGCGCGGGTGGCGGCGCAGCACTTTGCCGAGCGCGGCCAGCTCGTCGCGGGTGTACACCGCGCCGGTGGGGTTGGACGGGCTGTTGATCACGAACAGGCGGGTCTTGGGGGTGATCGCCGCTTCCAGCTGTGCCGGGGCGATCTTGAAGCCCTGCTCGATGCCGGCCTCGACGATCACCGGGCGGCCGTCGGCGAGGATGACGATGTCGGGGTACGACACCCAGTAGGGCGCCGGGATGATGACCTCGTCGCCGGCGTTGATCACCGCCTGCACCAGGTTGAAGAAGCTCTGCTTGCCGCCGCACGACACCAGGATCTGCCTGGGCGTGTAGTCGAGGCCGTTGTCGCGCTTGAACTTGGCGATGACTGCCGCCTTCAGTCCGGGGGTGCCGTCGACCGCCGTGTACTTGGTGAAACCGGCGTTGATCGCCGCGATCGCCGCGTCCTTGATGTGCTGCGGCGTGTCGAAATCGGGCTCGCCGGCGCCGAGGCCGATGATGTCGCGGCCGGTCGCCTTGAGCGCGGCGGCGCGGGCGGTGACGGCCAGGGTGGGGGAGGGCTTGATGGCCTGTACGCGGCGGGAGAGTTCCACAGTGGTTCCTTCATGCACCCGCGGTGGCGGAGTGCTACTATCAACGGGTTTTTGGCCGCGCGATTTTACCTGTGTTCGTCACCTTCCCCAATAGCCCGTTCCGTCTGTTCAAGCCGTTTGAGCCCGCTGGCGATCAGCCGCAGGCCATCGAAAAACTGGTCGAGGGCATCGAGGACGGCTTGGCGTACCAAACCCTGCTGGGCGTGACCGGCTCGGGCAAGACGTACACCATGGCCAATGTGATTGCCCGGCTGGGGCGGCCGGCGCTGATCATGGCGCCCAACAAGACGCTGGCGGCGCAGCTGTATTCCGAAATGCGCGAGTTCTTCCCGGAAAACGCGGTCGAGTATTTCGTCTCCTACTACGACTACTACCAGCCCGAGGCCTACGTGCCGTCGCGCGACATGTTCATCGAGAAGGATTCCAGTATCAACGAGCACATCGAGCAGATGCGGCTGTCGGCGACCAAGTCGCTGCTGGAACGGCGCGACACCGTGATCGTCTGCACCGTGTCGGCGATCTACGGTATCGGCGACCCGTCCGACTACCACAGCATGATCCTGCTGCTGCGCGAGAACGAGAAGATGAGCCAGCGCGAGGTCATCACGCGGCTGACGCAGATGCAGTACGACCGCAACGACATCGAGTTCAAGCGCGGCGTGTTCCGCGTGCGCGGCGACGTCATCGACATTTTCCCGGCGGAACACGCCGAAACCGCGATCCGCGTCGAGCTGTTCGACGACGTGGTGGAAACTCTGCACCTGTTCGACCCGTTGACCGGGCAGATCCTGTCGAAGGTGTCGCGTTTCACCGTGTTCCCGTCGAGTCATTACGTCACGCCGCGCGAGACGATTTTGAGGGCCATCGAGCAGATCAAGGTTGAGCTGCGCGAGCGGCTGGAGTGGTATTACGCCAACGGCAAGCTGGTCGAGGCGCAGCGGCTGGAGCAGCGCACCCGCTTCGACCTCGAAATGATGGTCGAGCTGGGCTTCTGCAAGGGCATCGAAAACTATTCGCGCCACCTGTCGGGGCGCCAGCCGGGCGAGCCGCCGCCGACGCTGATCGACTATCTGGCGAAGGACGCGCTGATGTTCATCGACGAATCGCACGTCACCGTGACCCAGGTCGGCGGCATGTACAAGGGCGACCGTTCGCGCAAGGAAAACCTGGTCGATTACGGCTTCCGCCTGCTGTCGGCGCTCGACAACCGCCCCTTGAAGTTCGAGGAGTTCGAGGCGCTGATGCCGCAGACCGTGTTCGTCTCCGCCACCCCGGCCAAGTACGAGGCCGAGCACGCGGGTCAGGTGGTCGAGCAGCTGGTGCGCCCGACCGGCCTGGTCGACCCGCTGATTGAAGTGCGCCCGGCATCGGCGCAGGTCGACGACCTGATGTCCGAAGCGAGAAAGCGCATTGCCGTCGGCGAGCGCGTGCTGGTGACGACGCTGACCAAGCGCATGTCCGAGGACCTCACCGACTACCTGGCTGAGCACGGCATCAAGGTGCGCTATCTGCACTCCGATATCGATACCGTCGAGCGCGTCGAGATCATCCGCGACCTGCGCCTGGGCGAATTCGACGTGCTGGTCGGCATCAACCTGCTGCGCGAAGGCCTCGATATCCCCGAGGTGTCGCTGGTGGCGATCCTCGACGCCGACAAGGAAGGCTTTTTGCGTTCCGAGCGCGCGCTGATCCAGACCATCGGCCGCGCCGCGCGCCATCTGCACGGCACCGCGATCCTGTATGCTGACCGGATCACCGACTCGATGCGGCGCGCGATGGACGAGACTGAACGCCGCCGCAACAAGCAGATCGCCTTCAACACCGAACACGGCATCGTCCCGCGCGGCGTGGTCAAGCGGATCAAGGACATCATCGATGGCGTCTACGACGCCGACGCCACGCGCCAGGAGCTCAAGGCGGCGCAGACGGTGGCCGAATACAAGATACTGGACGAGAAAGCGCTGACCAAAAAGATCAAGAAGCTGGAAAAGGACATGCTGGATGCGGCGAAGAATCTCGAATTCGAAAAGGCGGCGGAACTTCGCGACCAGTTGAAGGAACTCAAACGGGTATTATTTGGTGTGGAAGAACATGACTAAAATTTTAATGGTATGCATGGGCAATATCTGTCGGTCGCCGATGGCGGAGGGCATGTTGCGCAAGGCGCTCCAGGAGGCCGGTCTCGATCGGCTGGTGGAAGTGGATTCCGCCGGCACCCACGCCTATCACATCGGCTCGGCGCCCGATCCGCGCGCGCAGCAGGCGATTTCCCGGCGTGGTGCGGATATCAGCCGGCTGCGCGGACGCAAGGTGTCGGACGAGGATTTCGAGCGTTTCGATTACATCCTGGTGATGGACGGCGACAATTACAGCAAACTGATCGAGCGCGCGCCGGCCCACCATCACGGCAAGATCCGCCGGCTGCTGTCGTTCAGCCGCAAGTACCCCAATCTCGACGTGGTCGATCCGTATTACGGCGCAGCCGGGGGATTCGAGGAAAACCTCGACATGATCGAGGATGCGGTGCAAGGCCTGTTCCGGGAAATCAGCGGCGACAACCAGGTGAAAATGCGTTCAGGCCGCTGACTGCTTTCTGTTCGAAGCAAAAAACAAGGGCCGCTAAAAGCGGCCCTTGTTTTTTGTGCGGCGCAGGCTTTACTTCGCCTGGGTTTCCACCTGAACCAGCGGTTCCTGCACCTCACTCGCCGGCGGGCGTGCCCGCCGGCGGCTGGGGTGGGGGGCGGCCGGCGCGGACGGCTCGCCTGCAGTCGCAACCGGTGCGCTGGTGGTCTCCACCTGCATCAGGCTGACCGGCTCGGCCTCGGCTTTGGCCACGGGGCGACGGCGACGACGCGGGCGCCCGGCTTCGTGGGGTTCAGCAGCCGCAGCCGCCGCAGCCGCTGCGGCTGCTGCAGTTTCCACTTGCTGCAGGTTGGCCGTGGGGGTCGCCAGATCCGCCAGGACGACGGCGGGCGAGGCGGTGACCGCCGTCGCTTCCAGTTCAAATGCCTGCTGCTTGGGCGCGGCTGGCGCGCGGGCCGCCTTCGGCGCACCCGCAATTTCGATGATCGCGTAGAAGCCGGCGGGCGCCGCAGCGACGTCGATCCCGGCCTGCATCGTGCCTTCGCCCGCGCCTGCCTCGGTTTCCGCGCGGGCTTCGCGCGGACGGCGATTGCCGCGTCCGCGGCGGCTGCGCGATTCGCGTTTTTCCTCGCTGACGGGTTCATGCAGCGCTTCGACCGGCTCCGCGACCTGCGGTGCAGTTTCGGCTTCGGGGCGCGGTTTGGGCTGACGCGGCGGACGCGGCTGTTTGGGCTGTTCGCTGCCTCGTGCCTCGCGACCCTCGCGACCCTCGCGCGGTGCAGCCTGGCGCGGCTCATTCGGGCGTGCTTCGCCACGCGCTTCACCGCTACGTCCTTCGCCGCGGCCGCGACGCTGGCCGGGCTTGCGGTCACGGTCACGCCGTTCACTCGGGCGTTGAGTGAGGGCGGGAACCGGCTCGGGTGCGGCTGTGGCTGCGGGTGCTTCTTCACCCTGTTTTTTGAACCAGCCGAAAATGCGCCCGAACAGGCCGAGCTGCGGCTGCGGCTGCGGTGCGTCCGCAACGGCCGGCCGCGCTGCGGGTACCGGTTGCGGCGGCGGGGCAATCGACTTGACCGCGGCGATCTGGCGGGCCGGAGCGGCTTCTTGCGCGGTCTGATAAATGGCCCCGGGTTCCGGCATGGCCACCAGCTTGTAGCTCGACTCGGCCGCCTCGCGCAGGTTGAGCTCGTCGTGGCGCAGCCGGGCGATGGCGTAGTGCGGGGTTTCCAGGTGGACGTTGGGGATCAACACCACGTTCACCTTGAGGCGCGTTTCGAGGGTGTGAATATCGACGCGCTTCTCGTTCAGCAGGAAAGTGGCGACGTCGACCGGCAGTTGCACGTGCAACGCGCCGGTATTTTCCTTCATCGCCTCTTCCTGCAGGATGCGCAGGATGTGCAGCGCGGACGATTCGGCGCCGCGGATATGGCCGGTGCCGTGGCAGCGCGGGCAGGGCGTGTAGCTGGTCTCGCCGAGCGAGGGCTGCAGCCGCTGACGCGACATTTCCAGCAGGCCGAAGCGCGAGATCTTGCCGGTCTGCACGCGGGCGCGGTCGTGATGCAGGGCATCGCGCAGGCGGTTTTCGACTTCGCGCTGATGCTTGGGCTCTTCCATGTCGATGAAGTCGATCACGATCAGGCCGCCGAGGTCGCGCAGACGCATCTGGCGGGCGATTTCGTCGGCCGCTTCGAGGTTGGTGTTGTAGGCGGTCTGCTCGACGTCGCTGCCCTTGGTGGCGCGCGCCGAGTTGACGTCGACCGAGACCAGCGCCTCGGTGTGGTCGATCACGATCGCACCGCCGGCCGGCAGGTTGACCTGGCGCGAATACGCCGATTCGATCTGGTGTTCGATCTGGAAGCGCGAGAACAGCGGCACATCGTCGCGGTAGAGCTTGACCTTGTCGACGTTGTCCGGCATCACGTGCGCCATGAACTGCTGCGCCTGCTCGTAGATGTCTTCGGTGTCGATCAGGATCTCGCCGATGTCGGCCGAGAAGTAGTCACGGATGGCGCGGATCACCAGGCTGCCTTCCTGGTAGATCAGGAAGGCGCCTTTTTGCATGCCGGACGCGCCGTCGATGGCTTTCCACAGGCTCAAGAGATAGTTCAGGTCCCACTGGAATTCCTCGACGGTGCGGCCGATGCCGGCGGTGCGGGCGATCAGGCTCATGCCTTCGGGGATATCGAGCTGGGCCAGGGTGTCGCGCAGTTCGTTGCGCTCCTCGCCTTCGATGCGGCGCGAGACGCCGCCGCCGCGCGGGTTGGTCGGCATCAAGACGACGAAACGGCCGGCCAGCGAGACGTAGGTGGTGAGGGCCGCGCCCTTGTTGCCGCGCTCGTCCTTTTCCACCTGGACCAGCAGTTCCTGGCCTTCTTTCAGGTTTTCGGGAACCTTGCCGCCGTTGGGCAGGCAGGCGCGTGCAATTTCCTTGAACGGCAGAAAACCGTGGCGTTCGCAGCCGTAGTCGACGAATGCGGCTTCCAGACTGGGCTCGACGCGGGTGACGACACCTTTGTAGATATTGCCCTTGCGTTGTTCCTTGCTGGCGGACTCGATGTCAAGGTCGACGAGTTTCTGGCCGTCGACGATGGCAACCCGGAGTTCTTCCGCCTGGGTTGCGTTGAATAGCATGCGCTTCATTGTTTACTCCCGCGCGCGTGCATACGGGACAGGCCAGACTGCCACCTAAAGCGGGCGGCTCATGCGATCACGTGGTAGGTAGGTGAAATGGCATGGGGTAAAAGGTGTCCTGTTCCTGGAGAGTGTCGCCGGCTAGGCCGGAGCGGTCTTTCCGGTTCCCGCCGGAGGCTGCGCCTCGGCGTGAACATTTATTTCGTATGCTTGTGGTCGCGTCATTGATAACATCGCTGCTTTGCCAACCAGCGCGGGGCGAGTGGTTTCGACTATCCGCGCCAGCTTAAAGTGAGCTGGGTGGCAGGAATCCAGACGGGCCGCGCAGGCGGCAGCCGGTGAGCGTGGTAACCGGCGTGATCTTGAGTAAATTTGTCCGGCAATCATGCCGGGCAAAAAGGTCAGGCAAAACTCACGCTGAACCGAAGATAGTGTATATGAAAAATAATGACTTAGAGAAAGATTCGGTCCGGCGACTGAAGATCGACGATAGCGCGGATGGCCAGCGTCTGGACAACTTTTTGATGGCGCGCCTGAAGGGCGTGCCGAAAAGCCGCATCTACAAGCTGGTGCGGGGGGGCGAGGTGCGTATCAACGGCGGCCGCGTCCAGGTCAGCTATCGTTTGCAGCTGGGCGACGAGGTGCGCATTCCGCCGGTGCGCGTGGCGGTTCCGGTCATCACCCCCGCCACCCACCTGCCGCAGGGCGGCATTCGGCTGTTGCCGCACATTCTGTATCGCGACGACGCCCTGATCGCGCTGAACAAGCCGTCCGGCATGGCGGTGCACGGCGGCAGCGGCATTTCGCGCGGGGTGATCGAGCAGATGCGGCTGGAACTGCCGGAATGCCGCACCATGGAGCTGGTGCACCGGCTCGACCGCGAAACCTCGGGCGTGCTGCTGATCGCGCTGAAGCGGCGTGCGCTGACCGGGCTGCACGCCGCGATGCGCGACGGCAAGATCGAGAAGCGCTACCTGACGCTGGTGGCGGGGCGTTGGACAAACCCGGTGCAGCACGTGAAGCTGACTTTACATAAACGCGTCACCGACGACGGTGAAAAGCGCGTCACCGTGCGCGATGAAGGCCAGACCGCGCATACCATCTTCCGCTGCCTGCAGGTATTCGCTGATTTCACCCTGCTGGAAGCGGAACTGAAGACCGGGCGCACCCATCAGATCCGCGTGCACACCTCGCATCTGGGGTTTCCGATCGCGGGGGACGACAAATACGGCGACTTCGAACTCAACAAGCGGCTGATGAAGCGGGGGCTGAAACGCATGTTCCTGCACGCCGCCCAGTTGAGCTTCGAGCACCCCATTTCGGGCCAGCGCATGCTGATCGAAGCCCCGCTGCCCGCCGAACTGGCCACATTTCTGGATACTTTGAATAATGCGCCATGATTATTAAACTCAGGCAGTTTGATTTACTGATTTTCGACTGGGACGGCACCCTGATGGATTCCGCCGGGGTGATCGTCGATTCGATCCAGCGCGCCTGCGAGGACATCGGCATCCCCGTGCCGGGCGACCGCGCGTCGCGCCAGATCATCGGCCTCGGGCTGATCCAGGCGCTGCAAGCCCTGTTGCCGGATTTGCCGGCCGACGACTATCCGCGGCTGGTCGAGCGTTACCGCCACCATTACTTCGGCCGCGATGCACAGATTCCGCTGTTCGACGGCGTGGCCGCCGGCATCGGCCAGCTGAACGCCAGCGGCTTCCAGCTCGCCGTGGCCACCGGCAAAAGCCATTCCGGCCTGTCCCGTGCGCTCGAATCCAGCGGGCTGGGGGCATGGTTTTCCGCCACCCGCTGCGCCGACCAGACGCATTCCAAGCCGCATCCGGCGATGGTGCTGGAGCTGATCGACGAACTCGATGCCGACCCGGCCCGCACCCTGGTGATCGGCGACACCAGCCACGATCTCCTGATGGCGTCGAATGCCGGCGTTGCCAGCCTGGGCGTGACCTACGGCGCGCACGAGGCGGGCGACCTGCACCCGCATGCGCCGCTGGCCCTGATGAACAGTTTTGCCGAGGTGCACGCGTGGCTGAACGCGAACGCCTGATCTGCGCTTCATCCGATCTGGCCGAGTTGGGCCGTGGCGTGCGTTTCGAGCTGAGCCGCGCCGGCAAGCCGCAGCCGGCTTTCGTGGTGCGCTTCGACGGCCAGCCGCATGCTTTCCTCAACCAGTGCGGCCATGTGCCGGTCGAACTCGACTGGCAGGCAGGCGAGTTCTTCGACGACTCGCGGCTATACTTGATCTGCTCCACCCATGGCGCGCTGTACCACCCCGCAAGCGGACACTGCGTCGGCGGACGCTGCGCCGGGCGCGGCCTGATCCCCGTCCCGGTCGTCGAGCGCGACGGCCATGTGTACCTATTAGATGGACCGATTAAAAACAGCCCGATGGAAGAACAACAATGAGTGAACCAGAAAAAACCGCCCCGCCAAACTGGGAACGCGACGTGCTGGAAAAGCTGGCGCTGTCGGCGGTTCAGGAGCAGCGCCGCAGCCGTCACTGGAGCATCCTGTTCAAGACGCTGGGCTTTCTCTATCTCTTTATCGTGCTGTTCATGGTGACCGGCTGGTTCCGCTCGGATGGGGTCTCCCTGCCCAAGGCGCATACGGCGCTGATCGACATTCGCGGCGTCATCTCCGCCGACCAGACCAGCTCCGATTCGGTGATCGGCAGCCTGCAGGGCGCGTTCGAGGACAAGAAAACCCGTGGCGTGATCCTGCGCATCAACAGCCCCGGCGGCAGCCCGGTGCAGGCCGGGCAGATCTACGACGAGATCAAGCGCCTGCGGGCGCTGCATCCCAAGACCCCGCTTTACGCCGTGGTCGACGACATCTGCGCCTCCGGCGGCTATTACGTCGCCGCCGGCGCCGACAAGATCTTCGTCGACAAGGCCAGCATCGTCGGCTCGATCGGCGTGCTGATGGATGGCTTCGGCTTCACCGAAACCATGCAGAAGCTGGGCGTCGAGCGCCGCCTGCTCACCGCCGGCGAAAACAAGGGCTTTCTCGATCCGTTCTCGCCGGTCGATCCCGAGCAGCAGGCCTTCGCCAAGCAGATGCTCGAAGAGATCCACGGCCAGTTCATCGCCGTGGTGCGCGAAGGCCGCGGCAAACGCCTGAAGGAAACGCCCGAGACCTTCAGCGGCCTGGTCTGGAGCGGCGAAAAGAGCATCCAGCTCGGGCTTGCCGACGCCTACGGAAGCGTCGAATCGGTTGCGCGCGACGTCATCAAGGCCAAGGATATCGTCGACTATACCCAGCGCCCCGGCCTGGCCGAGCGCCTTGCCAGTCGTCTGGGTACGTCGATGGCGAAGGCGTGGACGCCGTTCGAACAGGCAGGGGCGACCTTGCGGTGAGCGATTACCGTTCGATTGCCTGTGCGGATCACGAACGCCTGGAATTGGCCGCACTCAAGCGGCAATGGCTGGACGTGAACGTGACGACGGGCGATCGGGCCGGGCAGCAGCGCCTGATGCCGCTGGACGTATACGCCTGCGATGGCGCCGAATGGCTGCTTGCCGAAACCGAATCCGGCGAGCAGCTGACCCTGCGGCTCGACTGGCTGCAATTCTGAACGTTCGGGTGGCGGTGCCGAACGCAGTGGCTTCAATGTTGTCTCAACGCGTTGGCCACGGAAACAGGCCACCCACAGAATGCGTCCCAAGTAAAAGAACACCATGAAAATCCCGAAAAGACTCGAGCCCCTGGTCGAAGACGGCCTGATCGACGACGTAACGCGCCAGCTCATGAGCGGCAAGGAGGCGATGGTCTTCGTCGTCCGCTGCGGCGACGGGGTACGCTGCGCCAAGGTCTACAAGGAAGCCAACAAGCGCGCCTTCCGCCAGAGCGTCGATTACACGGAAAACCGCAAGGTGAAGAACAGCCGCCAAGCGCGCGCGATGGCCAAAGGCACGCGCTACGGGCGGGAAGCCCAGGAAGCGGCCTGGCAGAGCGCCGAAGTGGATGCCCTGTATCGCCTTGCCAACGCCGGCGTGCGGGTGCCGACGCCGTACAACTTCCATTCCGGGGTGTTGCTGATGGAACTGGTCTGCGACGAGGACGGCAATGCGGCGCCGCGTTTGAACGATGTGGAATTCACGCCGGAACTGGCGCGGGTGCATTTCCAGATGCTGCTCAAACAAGTCGTTCTGATGCTGGGCGCCGGGGTGATCCACGGCGACCTGTCTGAATTCAATGTCCTGATCAGCGCCGACGGCCCGGTGATCATCGACTTGCCGCAGGCGGTGGACGCCGCCGGCAACAACCACGCCCCCGACATGCTGGAACGTGATGTCGCCAACCTGACCGCCTATTTCGGGCGCTTTGCGCCGGAATTGCTGGGCACCGACTATGGCAAGGAAATCTGGGCGCTGTACGAACACGGCGCGCTGCATCCGGACGTGCCGCTAACCGGCCGTTTTGCGCACAGCACGAAACCGGTGGACCTGGACGGCGTGATGCGGGAAATCGACGATGCCCGCGCCGAAGAGGAGGCGCGGCAGTTGCGGATGCTGGAAGCGGGGTAGCGGCTCGGTTTAGCCCCGCTACACTTCCCAAGGCCGGTTTACGGGATTGCTCAAGTCGCGGCTGCCGTGCAGCACCGTGAGGATCAGCACATGGTCGGCAGCGACTTGATAAATAAGCCGATAACCCTGAAAAACGATTTCCCGAATATCGTCGCGATTGGTTTCAGGCACATGTCTACCCAGGTTCGGGAAACCGGGAGGCGTCTCTACTCGCGTCAGGATGCGCTGGATGAATTGCCGGGCATAAATCGGCGAGTCCTGGCCGATATAAGCGTTCAGCTGTTTGAGGTCATTACGCGCGGTATTTGACCAGACAAGCCTCATTTCTGATTGCCGAGCAGGTCATGCACCACCTCTTCATGCGAGAAAACACGTCCCTCGGCGACGTCCTTTAATCCCGATTCTATTTTTTGCCGCACATAAAATTCATACATGATGTCGTCGAACGTCGCCGTGTCGGGCAAATGCTCGATCAGCTGGCGCGCCATTTCTTTGGCGGTTTGCATGGCATGACCCTCTTCAATGTAAGAACGCTTTAATTTTACACGCGCAATCGATGGCGGCTCTCTTGAGCCTTGGTTGCCGGGTGTCAAAATCCCAACCGCGAATGGCAGAGTCGGCGCATGCCGAAGCACGCCCCGTGCGTCCCGTATAATCCGGCATGACCGATCACCCGAACACCTCATCCGACTTGCCGCACGCCGACACCCAAACGGCCGGCGCACCTTTCGACCAGCTGCCGCTGGCGCCCGCCGTGCTGGCCAATCTGCGCCAGCTCGGCTACCTCCACATGACGCCGATCCAGGCGGCCAGCCTGCCGATCGCGCTGGCCGGCCATGACCTGATCGCGCAGGCCAAGACCGGCAGTGGCAAGACGGCAGCCTTTGCGCTGGCCCTGCTGGCCCGGCTGAATCCGCGTCGCTTCGCCGTGCAGGCGCTGGTGCTGTGCCCGACGCGCGAGCTGGCCGACCAGGTGACGCAGGAGATCCGCCGGCTGGCGCGCAGCGAGGACAATATCAAGATTCTGTCCCTGGTCGGCGGTTCCACCCTGCGCCCGCAGATGGCCAGCCTGGAGCACGGCGCCCACGTCGTCGTCGGCACGCCGGGCCGCATCATGGATCACCTGCAGCGCGGCAGCCTCAACCTGGATGCCCTCAACACGCTGGTGCTCGACGAAGCCGACCGCATGCTGGACATGGGTTTCTACGACGACATCGGCTTCATTGCCCGGGAGTGCCCCGGCACGCGCCAGACGCTGCTGTTTTCCGCCACCTACCCGGAGGGCATCGCGGAACTGAGCCGGCGCCTTTTGCGGCAGCCGCAGGAGGTGAAACTGCTGGAGCAACACGAGCACGACAAGATTCGCCAGCGCTTCTACGAGGTGAGCCACGACGACCGCCTGCAGGCGGTGGCGCGGCTGCTCCGCCACTACCGCCCGGTCAGCACGCTGGCCTTCTGCAACACCCGCCAGCAATGCCGCGATCTGGTGCAGGTGCTGCGCGAACAGGGCTTCCATGCGCTGGCGCTGCACGGCGAACTGGAGCAGCGCGAGCGCGACCAGGTGCTGATCCAGTTCGCCAACCGCAGCTGCTCGGTGCTGGTGGCGACCGACGTCGCCGCGCGCGGCCTCGACATCGCCCAGCTCGAAGCGGTGATCAACGTCGATGTCACGCCCGACCCCGAGGTTTACATCCACCGTATCGGCCGCACCGGGCGCGCCGACCAGGCAGGCTGGGCGTTGAGCCTGGCCAGCCCCAGCCAGATGCGGCGCGTCGCCAATATCGTCAAGGAACTCGGCGCCGAGCCTGAATGGCATTCGCTTGTCGAGCTGCAAGCCGCCAGCGACGAACCGCTGCTGCCGCCGATGGCGACCCTGCAGATTCTCGGTGGCCGCAAGGAGAAAATTCGCCCCGGCGACGTGCTGGGCGCGCTCACCGGCGAGGCGGGTTTCGCTGGCGCGCAGATCGGCAAGATCACCGTCACCGAATCCACCACCTATGTTGCGGTAGAGCGCGGCATCGCGCACGAAGTCCAGCGCAGGCTCGCCGCGGGCAAGCTGAAGGGGAAAAGCGTCAAGGTGCGGATACTGGACGTCAACGCCGATTCAGCGCCCCGCGAGCGTGCAGCCCGGCGCAATCGCTGACGGCGGTTTAACAGGCGCGATTGCGGGCGCTTAAATTCCGATCCCGAACACCGCCAGCCGGTCTTTGACCGCGTCGCCCTGGCCACGCCAGGCTTTTGCGCGGCGGGTCTGGAACAGCTGGCCCGGCAGGCTGAGGTCGGCGCCGACGCTGATGAAAGTGTCGGGCGTCAGCGTCGTGGCCAGCGCGTCCAGCAGCGCCGTGCTGCGGTAGGGCGTTTCGATGAAGAGCTGGGTGGCGCGGTCGCGGCGAGCGGCTTTTTCCAGCCCGTGGATGGCCTGGCTGCGCTCGGGTTCCTTGGCAGGCAGATAGCCGTGGAAGGCGAAGCGCTGGCCACCGAGGCCCGAAGCCATCAGCGCCAGCAAAATCGACGACGGGCCGATCAGCGGCACCACCGGAATATTCTCGCGATGCGCCGCCATGACCAGCGCCGCGCCGGGGTCGGCCACGGCGGGACAGCCCGCTTCGGACAGCAGACCGACGTCGTGCCCGGCCTTGAGCGGCGCCAGCAGCGCCGGGATGACGGCGGCCGGGGTGTGTTCGTTGAGCTCCTCGATCTGCAGCGACTGGATCGGCTGCGGGTGGCCCATGGCTTTCAAATGCGCGCGTGCGGTCTTGGCGCGTTCAACGACGAAGTGCTCGATCCGGCGCGCGACCGCGAGGGTGTCGGGCGGCAGGCAGGCGTCCGGGCTGACCGGCCCCAGCGGCACCGGGATCAGATAGAGGGTGGCCACTTGAATCACACCGGGCGCCAGGTCAGCACGTCGACGCCTTCGTTGTTGAGCATTTCGGTCAGCGCCATCAGCGGCAGGCCGATCAGCGCCGTGGGGTCGGGGCTGTCCATGCGTTCCATCAGGGCGATGCCGAGCGACTCGCTCTTGGCCGAGCCGGCGCAGTCGTAGGGCGTTTCCTTTTCGAGGTAGGCGGCGATCTGCGCATCGGAAAGCGGGCGGATGTGCACCACCGTCGGCACGTCGCGCGTCTGGGTGTGGCCGCTGCGACTGTTTAAGAGCGTCAGCGCGGTGTGAAACACCATTGCGCGGCCCTGCATCTTCTTCAGCTGCGCAAAGGCCTTGTCGAAGTTGCCGGGCTTGCCGAGCTGCTCGTTGTCGAGCATCAGCACCTGGTCGGAGCCGATGATCAGCGCATCGGGATGGGTCGCTGCCGCGGCCTGCGCTTTCAGCACCGACAGGCGCAGCGCGGTGGCCGAAGGCGTCTCGCCCGGCAGCGGGGTTTCGTCGACATCGGGCGACAGCACCTCGAAGGGGATATGCAGGCGCGACAGCAGTTCGCGCCGGTAGCGCGAGGTGGAGGCAAGAATAAGTTTCATTCTGAATACCTTGATTTCACCACAGAGGCACAGAGAACACAGAGGAAAAACAGGCAGTAGATTTGTTTCTGTGCCTTATCTACCGGGTGATCGCCATCGGATCGGCAAGCCATCGATCCCTTGCCTTTCTCTGTGCCTCTGTGTCTCTGTGGTGAGGGGGTTGGATTCACTCCGGCTGGATCTCGACCAGCGCCATGTCGGGCGTCACCGCGTCGCCTTTCTTGGCGAAGATGCTGATGACGACGCCGGCAATCGGCGCCTGCACTTCATTCTCCATTTTCATCGCCTCGATCACCAGCACGCCGTCGCCGGCCTTGACCTGCTGGCCGATGCCGACCAGCACGTCGACGACGGTGCCGGGCATGGCGGCGGTGACGTGGCCGGGATGGCTGGCGCGCGGCTTCTGGCCGGGCGAGGTAGGCGCGGCGGCCTTGCGTGGAGCGCTGTCGCCGCCCGTTTCGATGGCGACCTCGTTCAGCGATTCGACCAGCACTTCTTCCGTGACACCGTCGACCGATACGAAATAGGGCCGCTGGGTGGAGTCGCTGCGGCCGCTGCCCGACAGCTTGATGTGGTAGGTCTCGCCGTGCAGCGTGATCTTGAATTCGTCGGCGGCGTAGCGCGGACCGTTGTCCTGCTGCGCCGTGGCAGGCGGCAGCAGTTGTTCGGGCTTGAGGCTCCCGGCAGCGCGTTCCTGCAGCCAGACCTTGCCGATTTCGGGGAACATGGCGTAGGTCAGTACGTCCTCGTCGGACTTGGCCAGGCCCTCGATCTCGCCGCGCAGCTTGTCGAGCTCGTCGCCCAAGAGGTCGGCCGGGCGGCAGGTGGTGACGTCGAGATCGCCGATGGCGATCTTGCGCACTTCCTCGTTGATGTGCCCCGGCGCCTGGCCGTAGCGGCCCTGCAGGTAGAGCTTCACCTCGTTGGTGACCGACTTGTAGCGCGCGCCGGTGAGCACGTTCAGCGCGGCCTGGGTGCCGACGATCTGTGAGGTGGGTGTCACCAGCGGCGGGAAGCCGAGGTCTTCGCGCACGCGCGGGATTTCCTCGAGCACGGCGTCCATGCTGTCGAGCGCGCCTTGCTCCTTCAACTGGTTGGCGAGGTTGGAAATCATTCCGCCCGGCACCTGGTTGATCAGCACGCGCGTGTCGGTGCCGGTGAAGGTCGATTCGAACTGCCAGTATTTCTTGCGGACTTCCTTGAAGTAGGCCGAGATTTCCTCGATCAGGGGCAGCGACAGGCCGGTGTCGTATTCGGTGCCGGCGAGCGCGGCGACCATGCTCTGCGTGGTGGGGTGGCTGGCGCCCTCGGCGAATGCGCCGACGCAGGTGTCGATGATGGTCGCGCCCGCTTCCACCGCCTTTAGATGCGTCATGTGCGCCAGGCCGGAGGTGGCATGGCTGTGGGTGTGGATCGGCAGGTTGGTGGCCGCGCGAATTTCGCGCACCAGTTCGAACGCGGTGTAGGGCGTGAGCAGACCCGCCATGTCCTTGATCGCGATGGTGTCGCAGCCCATTTCCGCCAGGCCGCGGGCGAGTTCGACGAAGTGCGGGATGTTGTGCACCGGGCTGGTAGTGTAGCTGACCGTGCCTTCGGCGTGCTTGCCGGCGGCTTTCACCGCCTCGATCGACACGCGCAGGTTGCGCAGGTCGTTCATCGCGTCGAACACGCGGAACACGTCGACGCCGTTGTCGGCGGATTTCTGCACGAAGGCGCGCACCACGTCGTCGGAATAGTTGCGGTAGCCGAGCAGGTTCTGGCCGCGCAGCAGCATCTGGATCGGCGTGTTGGGCAGCGCCTGCCTGAGCTTGCGCAGGCGTTCCCACGGGTCTTCGCGCAAAAAGCGCACGCAGGCGTCGAAGGTGGCGCCGCCCCAGGCTTCCAGCGACCAGAAGCCGACCGCGTCGAGCTTGCTGCAGATCGGCAGCATGTCGGCGGTTTGCATGCGGGTGGCGATGAGCGACTGGTGGCCGTCGCGCAGGACGAGGTCGGTGATGTGTACTTTGGCCATTTCTTATAACCCTTGGTGAGCGGCGATGGCGGCCGCAATGGCGGCCGCGATCACTTCCGGCGGTTTCTTTTCGGTGTACTGGGTGAGTTCCGGGTGCTCGTCGACAAAGCTGGTGTTGAAGCGCCCGCTGCGGAATTCCGGGTTCTTGAGGATTTCCTGGTAATAGGGAATCGTCGTTTTCACGCCATACACCAGCATGTCGTCGAGCGCGCGGCGGCCGCGGGCGATGGTCGCTTCCCAGTTCAGGTTCCACACCGTGAGCTTGGCGCACATCGAATCGAAGTAGGGCGGAATCACGTAGTCGGTGTAGATCGCCGCGTCGACGCGCACGCCGGGGCCGCCCGGCGAATAGTAACGGGTGATGCGGCCGAGGCTGGGCAGGAACTCGTTTTTCGGGTCTTCGGCGTTGATGCGAAATTCGATGGCATAGCCGCGATGCCTGATTTCGTCCTGCGTGTATTGCAGCGGCAAGCCGGACGCAATGCGGATCTGCTCCTGCACGATGTCGACGCCGGTGATGGTCTCGGTGATGGGATGCTCGACCTGCAGCCGGGTGTTCATTTCCATGAAATAGAACTGGTTATCCTGGTCGAGCAGGAATTCGACCGTGCCGGCATTCACATAGCCGACCGATTTGGCGGCACGCACCGCCAGCTTGCCGATGTATTGCCGTTGTGCCTCGGTGAGCTGGGGCGAAGGCGCGATCTCGATCAATTTCTGGTTGCGGCGCTGGATCGAGCAGTCGCGCTCGAACAGGTGGATGACGTTGCCCTGCGTGTCGCCCAGGACCTGCACCTCGATGTGCTTGGGCCGCACCACGCATTTTTCGACGAAGACCTCGGGCTTGCCGAAGGCCTTGCTGGCTTCCGACACCACGCGGTCGTAGTTTTTCAGCAGCTCTTCCTCGCTGTCGCAGCGGCGGATGCCGCGCCCGCCGCCGCCGTTGGTGGCCTTGAGCATCACCGGGTAGCCGAACTTGCCGGCCAGCACACGCGCCTCCTCGACGTTTTCCAGGTTGTGGTCGGAGCCCGGGATCACCGGTATGCCGGCGGCGATCATCGCGTTCCTGGCCTGGATCTTGTCGCCCATGCGGCGGATCACCTCGGGCGAGGGGCCGATGAAGCGGATGCCGCGGCGCGCGCAGATGGTGGCGAGATCGGGGTTCTCGGAGAGGAAGCCGTAGCCCGGATGCAGGGCATCGCAGCCCGAAGCCGCCGCCAGGTTGACCAGCGTGTGCGCGTTCAGATAGCCGAGAATGGGGTCCTTGCCGATGTGGTAGGCCTCGTCGGCTTTCTTCACGTGGAGCGCGTGGCGGTCGGCATCGGTGTAGATGGCGACCGATTTGATGCCCAGTTCGGCACAGGCACGCACGATGCGGACGGCGATCTCGCCCCGGTTGGCGACCAGAATTTTCTTAAGCATGGACTCGCCTGACGTTGGGAAGGCTGGGGTTTCTTTGACAAAAAGAACGCGAAATCATATCATCGCCGGCTAATGTTGCTGGCCATATCTTACTGGGTGCCCCATGATTGAATCCGCCATGCTTCAGCCAATCGAAGTCGATCCATGGCGTTTTTGCAGGGATGGGCAGTCGTGGGAAACCCGGTCGGAGGTGGCTGCGTTTCCACGGCTTGCCCATGAATTTACGCAAGGCACGCTGATCTGTCGAGTGGTTGGGCGAGTGGATCCGCGGGGCGGCCTGTCCCTGCAGTTGACGGTCAGCGGCAAGGTGGAATTGCCCTGTCAGCGCTGTCTGGGCAACATGCCGTACAAGGTCGAAGTCGGGCGCACCTTGTATCTGGCGCGCAACGAAGCCGAGATGGAACGACTGGACGCGTTGCCTGACAGCGACGCAATCCAGGCCGGTGAGACCCTGAACCTGGTCGATCTGGTTGAGGATGAAGTGTTGTTGAGCCTGCCGCTGTCAGTGATGCACGCGGAAGGTGAATGCTCCGTAACCGGGGTGCAGTGATTTTTAATGGCTTTAAAATAATGTGCCTGCTTAGGTGCAACGGAATTTCAAGGAGCAAGAAATGGCAGTCCAGCAAAATAAAAAATCCCCGTCCAAGCGCGGTATGCACCGCTCGCATGACTTCCTGACCAGCCCGCAGCTGGCCATCGAGCCGACCACGGGTGAGGTGCATATGCGTCACCATATCAGCCCCAACGGCTTTTATCGTGGCCGCAAAGTCGTCAAGGCAAAAGGCGAATAATTTCCTGACGCGCTGCAGTTCGGCGCGTTTTGGTTAACGATCCCGGCTGCATGAGAAACATCACAGTCGCCATTGACGTCATGGGGGGCGACCACGGTCCCCATGTCACGGTTCCGGCGGCGATCCGTTGTCTTGCGCGTCATCCCGACCTGAATGTGATTCTGGTCGGGCCGCAGGACATCGTCGCGGCCGAGCTCAAGGCGCGGCGCGCCAACTCCGGGCCACGCCTCATCGTGCGTCACGCCAGCCAGGTGGTGGCGATGGACGAGGCGCCCGCACTGGCGTTGCGCGGCAAGAAGGATTCCTCCATGCGGGTGGCCATCGACCTCGTCAAGTCTGGCGAGGCCGATGCCTGCGTGTCGGCCGGCAACACCGGCGCCCTGATGGCGACCGCGCGCTTCGTCCTGAAAACCCTGCCCGGCATCGACCGCCCCGCCATTGCCGCCGTGATGCCGACGATAAAGGGGCACGCGCTGGTGCTGGACATGGGCGCCAACGTCGACTGCACCGCCGAACACTTGCTGCAGTTCGGCATCATGGGCGCGATGCTGGTGTCGGCGGTGGAGCACATCCCGAATCCGAGCGTGGGTTTGCTCAACATCGGCGAGGAAGCGATCAAGGGCAATGAAATGGTGAAGCAGGCCGCCGAATTGCTGCGCGACAGCCACCTGAACTTCTACGGCAACGTCGAAGGCGACGACATTTTCAAGGGCACCACCGACGTGGTGGTGTGCGACGGTTTTGTCGGCAATGTCACCCTGAAGGCCTCCGAAGGGCTGGCCAAGATGGTTTCCAGTACGCTGCGTGCCGAGTTCAAGCGCAACTGGCTCACCCGTATCGCAGGCCTGATCGCCTTGCCGGTGCTGAATGCCTTCAAGCGGCGGCTCGACCCGCGCCGCTACAACGGCGCCACGCTGCTGGGGCTCAAAGGTGTGGTGGTGAAAAGCCATGGCTCGGCCGATCGCTATGCGTTCGAGCATGCAATCGAAACCGCCAGCGATGAAGTCCGCAACAACGTGCTGAAACGCATCACCGACCAGATCCAACTCCTGCAACGGGTGGCCGCTTGACCTATTCCCGCATCCTCGGTACCGGCAGCTACCTGCCGGCCCGCATCCTGACCAACGCCGACCTCGAAAAGCTGATTGATACGAACGATCAGTGGATCGTCGATCGCACAGGCATCCGCGAACGGCATATTGCCGCCGAGGGTGAATTCACCAGCGATCTGGCGACTCAGGCGGCGCGTACCGCGCTCGACGCGGCCGGTTTGGCGATAGACGACATCGACCTGCTGCTGGTCGCCACCACCACGCCCGACCTGGTTTTTCCCAGCACCGCCTGCATCGTGCAGTCCAAGCTCGGCATGACCAACGGCCGACCGGCGTTCGACCTGCAGGCGGTGTGCAGCGGCTTTGTTTATGCCTTGAGCGTGGCCGACCAGTTCATCAAGACCGGCGCGGCCAGACACGTGCTGGTGATCGGCGCCGAAACCCTGTCGCGCATCACCGACTGGAACGACCGCGGCAACTGCATCCTGTGGGGCGACGGCGCCGGTGCGGTGGTGCTGGGCGCATCCGCCGAGCCTGGCATCATCGCCACCCACATCCATGCCGACGGCCGCCACAAGGAATTGCTGCGCACCACCACCGGCCCTTCGACCGGCATGAAGGAACCCGCACTGATGCGGATGGAAGGCAACGCCGTGTTCAAGATGGCGGTCAATACGCTTGATCGCATCGTCGACGAAACGCTGGAAGCCAACGGTCTGCAGAAGTCCGACATCGACTGGCTGGTGCCGCACCAGGCCAACATCCGCATCATTTCCGCCACCGCGAAAAAGCTCGGCATGAGCATGGACCATGTCGTCACCACCGTGGCCGGCCATGGCAATACCTCGGCCGCCTCGGTGCCGCTGGCGTTCGACGTGGCGGTGCGCGACGGCCGCATCCAGCGCGGCCAGACGGTGTTGATGGAAGCCTTTGGCGGCGGCTTTACCTGGGGCTCCGCGCTCCTCAAATATTGAGTTGAAAAAATTTGAACCACAGAGGCACAGAGAAAAAGCCAGATTATGTGGCGTGTTGCGCGTTCAAACTCCGATTGAATGGCAAATCCAATGTGGCCAAAATTTAATGGGTTTCTCTGTGTCTCTGTGCCTCTGTGGTGAAATGCATTGGTTTAAAGGTATATGCACATGAAAGTGGCATTCGTTTTCCCCGGGCAGGGCTCGCAATCGGTCGGCATGATGCAAGGCTGGGGCGAGCGCGCCGACGTGCGCGCCACCTTTGCCGAAGCCGCCGACGCGCTCGGCCAGGATCTGTGGGCGCTGGTCGCCGACGGCCCGGCCGAGCTGCTCAACCAGACGGTCAACACCCAGCCCGCGATGCTGGCTGCCGATGTCGCTGTCTGGCGCGTGTGGCAGGCCGCAGGCGGCGCTGCGCCGGCGCTGCTGGCGGGACACAGCCTCGGCGAATATGCCGCGCTGGTGGCCGCCGGCGCACTGAATTTCGCTGACGCGATCAGGCTGGTGCGTTTCCGCGCCGAGGCGATGCAGGCGGCGGTTCCCGAAGGGATCGGTGCCATGGCGGCGATCCTGGGGCTGGACGACGATGCGGTGCGCGCAGCCTGCAGTGAGGCGGCAGCGGGCGAAGTGGTCGAGGCGGTGAACCTCAACTCGCCCGGCCAGGTGGTGATTGCCGGCAACAAGGCAGCGGTGGAACGCGCCATGGTGCTGGCGAAGGCAAAAGGCGCCAAGCGTGCGCTGCCGCTGCCGGTTTCCGTGCCGTCGCATTCCTCTCTGATGTTGCCGGCGGCGGAAAAATTACTCGCGCACCTGCAGGGCGTGACGATCCTGACACCCATGGTTCCGGTGCTGCACAACACCGATGTGCAAAGCCACACTGACGCGGATGCAATCCGTGCCGCACTGGCGAAGCAACTGCATACCCCGGTGCGCTGGGTCGAGACCGTGCAGGCGCTGAAAGCCGCCGGTATTGAACGCGTGATCGAGTGCGGGCCCGGCAAGGTGCTGGCCGGCCTCAACAAGCGCATCGACGACAGCCTGCCTGCTGTGGCGCTGGTGGACGAAGCCAGCCTCGCGACCGCACTCAGTCAATAAGGAGACCCCATGCAAGGACAACAAATCGCGTTAGTGACCGGCGCCAGCCGTGGAATCGGCCAGGCGATCGCGCTGGCACTCGGCCAGGCGGGCGCTACCGTGGTCGGCACCGCCACCAGCGACAAGGGCGCGCAGGCCATCGGCGATTACCTCGCCGCAGCCAACATCCAGGGCAGCGGCATGAAGCTCAACGTCACCGACGCTGCCGAGGTCGACGCCGTCATCGCGGCGATCAGCGCGCAATTCGGCGACATCGGCATCCTGGTCAACAACGCCGGCATCACCCGCGACAATCTGCTGATGCGGATGAAGGACGAGGAGTGGGACGACATCCTGGCGACCAATCTGACGTCGGTGTTCCGGCTGTCGCGCGCGGTGCTGCGCGCGATGATGAAGGCGCGCACGGGACGCATCATTTCCATCGCCTCGGTCGTCGGCGCGATGGGCAATGCCGGGCAGACCAATTACAGTGCGGCCAAGGCCGGCATCATGGGCTTCACCAAGTCGCTGGCGCGCGAAGTCGGCAGCCGCAACATCACGGTGAACTGCGTGGCGCCGGGCTTCATCGACACCGACATGACGCGCGCGCTGCCGGATGCGCAACGCCAGGCCTTGCTTGCGCACATCCCGCTGGGGCGGCTCGGCGCCGCCGAAGACATTGCACAGGCTGTCGCGTTTCTGGCGTCGCCCGCCGCCGGCTATATTTCGGGCACCACGCTGCATGTCAACGGTGGCATGTACATGGCGTAACCGCCCTGCAAAGTTTGGTAGAATCGCAAAGTTTTATTTTCCGGGCTGCAATTTTGTTGCAGCCTAATTTCAAGAGAGGATAAGTAATGGAAAACGTACAGCGTGTAATTAAAGTCGTCGCCGAGCAATTGGGCGTCAACGAGGCAGACATCAAGAACGAATCTTCCTTCGTCGGCGACCTGGGCGCCGACTCGCTCGACACGGTCGAGCTGGTAATGGCGCTGGAAGAAGAATTCGGCTGCGAGATTCCCGACGAAGACGCGGAAAAAATCACCACCGTCCAGCAGGCGATTGACTACGTCAACAGCCATTCGAGCTGATCGTTCACCCCAGTCAAGAGGACTGAGTTTTGTCCAAACGTCGCGTCGTCGTCACCGGCCTGGGGATTGTTTCTCCGGTCGGCAACACCATTCCGGAAGCCTGGGACAACCTGGTTGCCGGACGTACCGGAATCGCCCGGATTACCCGTTTCGATCCTTCGCCTTTCACCTCGCAGATTGGGGGCGAGGTCAAGGATTTCGACGTTGGGCAATACCTCAATCCGAAGGAGGCGCGCCGGATGGATGTTTTCATCCAGTTCGGCATGGCCGCCGGCATTCAGGCGATACGCGACTCGGGTATTGAAGTCACCGAAGCCAACGCCGAGCGCATCGGCGTCAATATCGGTTCCGGGATTGGCGGCCTGCCGTTGATCGAGGAAACCCACACCCTGTTGATGGAATCCGGCCCGAGGAAGATTTCCCCCTTCTTTATCCCAGGCTCCATCATCAACATGATTTCCGGCAATCTTTCCATCCAGTTCGGATTGAAAGGGCCCAACCTGGCGGTCGTCACCGCCTGCACCACCGGCCTGCATGCGGTGGGTCTGTCCGCCCGCATGATCGAGCATGGCGATGCCGACGTGATGGTCGCCGGCGGCGCCGAGTGCGCGACTTCGCCGCTGGGCCTGGGTGGTTTCGCCGCTGCCCGCGCGCTGTCCACTCGCAACGACGACCCGGCCACCGCCAGCCGTCCATGGGACAAGGATCGCGACGGCTTTGTGCTGGGCGAGGGCGCCGGCGTGCTGGTCCTGGAAGAGTACGAGCACGCGAAAAATCGCGGCGCCAAAATCTACGCCGAGGTGGTGGGTTTTGGCATGAGCGGCGATGCCTACCACGTGACGTCGCCGAGCACCGACGGGCCCAGGCGTTCGATGCTGAACGCGATGCGCGATGCCGGCATCAATGCCGATCAGGTCGATTACATCAACGCGCACGGCACCTCGACGCCGATGGGCGACAAGAACGAAACCGATGCCATCAAGCTCGCCCTGGGCGACGCGGCCTACAAGACGGTGGTCAACTCGACCAAGTCGATGACCGGCCACCTGCTGGGCGGCGCCGGCGGCGTGGAGTCGGTGTTCTCCGTGCTGGCGGTGCATCATCAGGTGTCGCCGCCGACCACCAACATCTTCTCGCAAGACCCGGAGTGCGACCTCGATTACTGCGCCAACACCGCGCGCGACATGAAGATCGACTTCGCACTCAAGAACAACTTCGGGTTTGGCGGCACCAACGGCTCGCTGATTTTCAAGCGCGCTTGACCCTCGCTGCGGACCGACCGGCCATGCCTGAAATCCGGGAGTGGCCGCTGCCGTCCAACATGCTGCGGCCTGACCTGATCCGGCTTCAGGGCGCCTCTCCGAAACGTTACCCCGGCCTCTTTCTCAGCAGCGGCGATACCGGCTGGGACATGCTGTTTGCGTTCCCGCAGGATGTCGTGCGGATTGCCGCCGTCGATGGCCTGGACGGATTGCAGTCGCATCCGGCGATGCAGCTGCAGCCCGCTTCGTCGCAATCCGGTCATGAACTTCCCTTCAGCGGCGGCTGGCTGTGCGCGTTCGCGTACGAGCTGGGCGGCCTGTTCGAGCCCAGCGTCGGTCTGGCGGCCGACCCCGATTTCCCCCTTGCCTGGCTGGCGCGCATTCCCGCGGCGATCCTGTTCGATCGCGCGAAGGGGCGCTGCGTGCTGATGGCCGAAGCCGGGCAGGCCGAACTGCTCGACGCCATGCAGCGCGATCTGGATGCCACGCTGCCGCCGCTGCCGGCCGTTGCTGCGCCGGGCGACTTGCGCGAGGACGAGCCTGCCGCGTTTCTCGCCGGGGTTGCGCGCATCCAGGATTACATACGCGCGGGCGACGTGTTCCAGGTCAATCTGTCGCGCGGCTGGCAGGCCGAGTTCGACGCAGCGGTTCCCGCAGCGTCATTGCTGGCGCAGCTGATGCAGAAAAATCCCGCGCCGTTTTCCGCCCTTCTGCAGATGGATGAATGGGCGATCGTGAGCTCGTCGCCCGAGCGGCTGGTTCGCCTTGGCCAGGACGGGATGCTGGAAACCCGGCCGATTGCAGGCACCCATCCGCGCAGCGACGATGCGGCCGAGGATGCCGCGCTGCGCGCCCGTCTGCAGGCGCATCCCAAGGAGCGCGCCGAGCACGTCATGCTGGTCGACCTGGAACGCAACGACCTCGGGCGGGTGTGCGAGCCGGGCAGCGTGAAGGTCGACGCGCTGATGGAAATCACCAGCTATCGTCACGTGCATCACATCGAATCCACTGTCCGCGGCAAGCTGCGTACCGGCATGCGCGTGCTCGACGCCTTGCGCGCGGTGTTTCCGGGCGGCACCATCACAGGGTGTCCCAAGGTGCGCACCATGCAGATCATCCATGAGCTGGAGCAGGCGCCACGCCGCAGCTACACTGGCAGCGTCGGCTACATCAACCGCGACGGCAGTTTCGATTTCAACATCCTGATCCGCAGTTTCCTGCTGCGCGGGCGCACGCTGAGTTTTCGCGCTGGCGCCGGCATCGTCGCCGATTCCATCGCCACGCGCGAACTCGACGAAACCCGCGCCAAGGCGCGCGGTCTGTTGCGCGCGCTTGAACCATGATCCTCGTCAACGGCCAAGGTTCTGACACCGTGAGCGCACTGGACCGCGGGCTGGCTTATGGCGACGGCGTGTTCCGCACCCTGCGCACGCACGCCGGCCAGCCGTTGTGGTGGCGCGACCATTACGCCAAACTTGCCGCAGACGCTGCGGCACTGGCGCTGGCGTGTCCCGACGAAGCGGGATTGCTCGCCGAAGTCTGCCAGGTGGCCGAGCCAGGGCAGGGGGTCGTCAAGATCATGCTCACGCGGGGCGCCGGCGCACGCGGCTATGCGCCGCCTGCCGCCCAGGCCTGCACCTGCATCGTGCTGTCCACGCCCTTGCCGCCGCATGCCCGGCCCGACGCGGCAGTCGATATCGCGGCGCGCTGGTGCACGCTGCGCCTGGCGCGGCAACCGCGGCTGGCCGGGATCAAGCATCTGAACCGGCTGGAGAACGTTCTGGCGCGGGCGGAATGGGAAGACCCGGAAATTTTCGAGGGGCTGCTGTGCGACGACAACGGCGCGGCGATCGGCGGCGTGATGAGCAATCTGTTCTGGGTCAGGCAGGGTGAACTGTTCACCCCGGATTTGAGTCAGTGTGGGGTGGCCGGCGTGGCGAGAACGCGTCTGCTGCGCGCGGCGATGCGTCGTGGCATCCGTACCCATGCCGGCCATTTTCCGCCAGCCGCTATACTCGCTGCCGACGAAGTGATGATTTGCAACAGCGTCATCGGGTTGCGCCGCGTGGCCCGGCTGGACGACGTGACCTGGTCGCCTGCGGGCTGGACCGATACTTTGAAAACTGCTCTGGATGATGAAATCGATTAAGCGATTGTTCGTACTTGCCGTGCTGGCCGCGCTGATGCTGGCCGGCGGGCTGGCCTGGTACGCCAACCAGCCCCTGCGCATCGAGCCCCTGCCGAAGACCATCAACGTGGTGCCCGGCAGCCATTTGCGGAGCTTGAGTGCGATGCTGGAGCGCGAAGGCGTGATCGGCAACGCGCCCGTGTTCTGGCTGCTCGGGCGCGTGCTCGGCAAGGGGGCGGCACTCAAGGCCGGCGTGTATACGCTGGACAAGCCGCTCTCGCCGCTGGCGCTGTATGGCATGATCGAGCGCGGCGAGGTCTCGCAGGCGGTCGTCCAGTTCATCGAAGGCTGGAACTGGCGCGAGGTGCGCGCAGCGCTTGCCGCGCAGCCGCTGCTGAAGCACGACAGCGCCGGCATGAGCGATGCCGAACTGCTGCAGGCGATTGGCGCCGAAGAAAGCCACCCCGAAGGCCTGCTGTTTCCCGACACCTACTCATTCGCGCCACATTCGTCCGATCTCAACGTACTGCGCCACGCCTATCGCCTGCAGCAGCAAAAGCTCATGGCCGCGTGGGAAACCCGCGCGCCGGGGCTGCCCTATCGCACCCCGTACGAAGCGCTCATCATGGCGTCGATCGTCGAAATGGAAACCGGCGCGGCGTTCGAGCGCCCGCAGATCGCCGGCGTGTTCATGAACCGGCTCCGGCTGGGAATGCGCCTGCAAACCGATCCCACCGTGATCTACGGGCTGGGCGAGCGCTTTGACGGCCGCCTGCGTCGCGTCGACCTGCAAACCGACACGCCGTACAACACCTATACCCGTGCCGGGCTGCCGCCGACGCCGATTGCGATGCCCAGCGAGGCCGCGATCCAGGCCGCGCTCAACCCGGCCAAAACCGATGCGCTGTACTTTGTGTCGCGCAATGACGGCACCCATGTGTTTTCCACCAACCTCGACGCGCATAATCGAGCAGTGAACCGTTATCAGCGATGAACGCCGCCGGCAAATTCATTACCCTCGAAGGCGTCGACGGCGCCGGCAAAAGCACGCATCTGGAATTCGTCGCCGACTGGCTGCGCCGGCAGGGCCACGAGGTGATCGTCACCCGTGAACCCGGCGGCACGCCGCTCGGCGAAACCCTGCGCGAACTTCTGCTGCATCAGGAGATGGACGCCGACACCGAACTGCTGCTGATGTTCGCCGCGCGCCAGGAACACCTGGCGCGCCTGATTCTGCCGGCGCTGGCGCGCGGCGCATGGGTTTTGTCCGACCGCTTCACCGATGCCAGCTACGCCTACCAGTGCGGCGGGCGCGGCATCGCGGTGGAACGCATCGCCGCGCTGGAAGCCTGGGTGCAGCGCGGCTTTCAGCCCGACCTCACCCTGCTGTTCGATGTGCCGCCGGAGGTGGCGCAAGCGCGCCGCTCGGCCGCGCGCGCGGCCGACCGTTTCGAGCGCGAGGCCGACAGTTTTTTCAGCCGCGTGCGCCATGCCTATCTCGATCGTGCGCAGGCCGAACCCGGGCGTATTCGCGTGCTGGATGCGCGCCACGGCATCGCCGAACTGCAGGCCGAAATCGGCCAGCAGTTGCAGGCACTGACATGAGCAGCGCGCCCTATCCCTGGCTGGAATCGGCGTGGCAGCGCTTGCTGGCGACGCGCGCCCACCCGGCGCAGGCCTTGCTGCTGGCAGGGCCGCGCGGGGTGGGCAAGGGCGAGCTGGCGCGGGCGTGGGCGCGGGCCCTGCTGTGCGAAGCGCCGCTCACCGATGGCGCGGCCTGCGGTCAGTGCCCGGCCTGCCACTGGTTCGACACCGGCGGGCATCCGGATTTCCGGCTCGTTACCCTGCAGGAGAAAACCGGCAAGGAGGGCGAAACCCGGATGGCCACAGCCATCGAGGTCGACCAGGCGCGCGAGGCGGTCGATTACGTCCAGCTTTCCACCTACCGGGCGGGGTTTCGGGTGGTGCTGGTCGATCCGGCGGACAGCCTCAATCCGGCGGCCGCCAACGCCTTGCTAAAGGTGCTTGAGGAACCGCCGTTAAATACGATGTTCGTGCTGGTCTCGGATCAACCGCGCCGGCTGCTGCCGACCATCCGCAGCCGCTGCACCCGTCTCGACATCGGTCTGCCGGCTGCCGAGACGGCGGCAGAGTGGCTGGCCGCGCAGAGCGTGGACGATGCAGTCAACCTGCTGGCACTCTCTGGCGGCACGCCGCTCGACGCGCAGCGCTGGGCCGACAGCGGCGAACTGGATGAGCGCCGCAGCGTGCTGGAAGGCCTGGCGCGCCCGGACCAGCTCGACCCGGTGACGCTGGGTGAACGCTGGAAGACGGTCGGGACACGGACCTGGCACAACGTCGCTTACAAATGGCTGGGCGATTTGCTGGCAGTCAGGTTGCAAGGCAATGTGCGGTTTAACCGCGATTTTGCTGAAGTACTGGCGCGCTTGGGAAAAGAAGCTGATCTGGCGAAGCTGCTGGCGCTCGCCAGAACGCAGGCAAACGAAGGCAGGACGCTGGCCCATCCGCTCAACCGGAGCCTGCAGCTGGAAGCCTGGCTGATTCAATATCGTCGCATGTTTGATTGATAGAGACACGAAATATGAATGCAGCAGTCAATGATGTCGCAGCACAAGTCCGCCCCGGCGTGCTGTCCCTGTCGATCAAGGAAAGAGCAGCGCTGTTTGCGGCCTACATGCCTTTCGTCAAGGGGGGCGGACTGTTCATTCCCACCAACAAGAGCTACAAGATGGGCGAGGAAGTGTTCATGCTGCTGACTCTGATGGATGATCCCGCCAAGCTGCCGGTATCCGGCAAGGTGGTGTGGCTGACGCCTGCTGGCGCGCATGGCGGCCGCAACCAGGGCGTGGGCGTGCAGTTCGCTTTCAACGAAAGCGGCAAGGCGGCACAAAACAAGATTGAAGGATTGCTCGGCGGTTCGTTAAAATCGGTGCGCCCCACTCACACCATGTAGCACCCCCGCGGTGCTCGCCACCGCATGTACATCGATTCCCACTGCCACATCAATTTCCCCGACTTGGCCGGCAAGCTGCCCGAGGTGTTCGACCTCATGGCGGCGAACCAGGTGAGTCACGCGCTGTGCATCAGCGTCGAACTGGAAAAATTTCTCGAGATTCGCGCGCTGGCCGAGGCGCACCCGAATGTGTACGCCTCGGTCGGCGTGCATCCCGACCACGAGGACTGCACCGAGCCGACGGTGGAACGACTGGTCGCGCTGGCCGATCACCCCAAGGTGGTGGCAATCGGCGAGACCGGGCTGGATTACTTCAGGCTCGCCGGCGACCTCGAATGGCAGCGCGAGCGCTTCCGCACTCACATCCGGGCCGCCCGTGCCTGCCGCAAACCGCTGGTGATCCACACCCGTTCCGCGGCCGACGACACCCTGCGCATCATGCGCGAGGAGCAGGCGGGCGAGGCGGGGGGGGTGATGCACTGCTTTACCGAGAGCCTGGCGGTGGCCGAAGCCGCCGTCGAGCTGGGCTTTTACATCTCGTTTTCCGGCATCGTCACCTTCAAGAACGCCAAGGCGCTGCGCGAGGTGGCGGCGGCCATTCCGCTGGAGCGCATGCTGATCGAGACCGACTCGCCGTATCTTGCGCCGGCGCCGCATCGCGGGCAGATCAACCAGCCGGGGTTCGTGAAGCATGTGGCGGAAGAAATCGCGCGGGTGCGCGGGATGACTGCCGAAGCGGTGGGCGAAATCACGACGCAGAATTTCTTCCGCCTGTTTGCCGCGGCGCGGCCCTGAACCGGGCGTTCGTCGTGGGTCCTGTCCCGCCCCGGCGGGTGCACTGACCAGCCAGGCCCATTTTTATTTTTCTCGTGCGGCCAGCCTGTTGAGCACGTGTGCCGCCGCCCGCAGGCCGAAGGCCGCGGTGACGCACACCGACGAACCGAAGCCGGCGCAGTTGAGTCCGTGCAGATGGGCGTCCTCCGGACGTTCGTAGCACACGCCGCCCTCGGCGCTCGGGTAGGTGAGGGGCTCGGTGGAATACACGCAGTCGACGCCGAATTTCTTCCCGGGTTCGCGCGGAAAGCCATATTCGCGGCGCAGGCGCGCGCGCACCTTGGACAGCAGAGGGTCTTCGGTGGTGCGGGCGAGGTCGGCCATCTGAACCCGGCCGGGATCGGTCTGGCCGCCGGCGGCGCCGACGCAGACCAGTCGTATCCTGTTCCGGCGGCAGTGGGCGATCAGCGCGGCCTTGGCGCGGGCGCTGTCGATGGCGTCGACCACGTAGTCGAAGCGGTCCGCCAGCAGTTCGGCGAGATTTTCGGGGGTGAGGAACTCCTCCACACTGGTCACCCGGCATAGCGGGTTGATGGCTTGGATGCGTTCCTTCATGGCCACGGTCTTGGATTTTCCAAGCTCGTGGGTCAACGCATGGACCTGGCGGTTGATGTTGGATTCGGCCAGGTGATCGGGGTCGATCAGGGTAAGTTGGCCGATGGCCGTTCGCGCCAGCGCTTCTGCGGTCCAGGCACCGACGCCGCCGATGCCTATGACGCAGACATGGGCCTGCTGAAAATGCTCGAAAGCCGCCGTGCCATAGAGCCGGCGCACGCCGCCAAAACGCCGCTCGAAATCGACCGCGTGTTCGCTGTGAAAGAGGTCAGTCATGGGTGGCGCCTGGAAGAAGGCTTGTCGTCGAGAGGGCAGGCGACATCAGGGCTTCAGGCAGGCAGAAGGCAGGCATGGCTGGGATCATACCGCGTCGGGGGGTGAAAAAAATGCAAAGGGCGAACCCAGGAACCGGGTTCGCCCTTTGGGGCACGAAACGTTCCCCGGCCTGAGCGTTACAGACTCGCGGTTTCGAGTTCGAACTGGACTGCCTGGATGCCGGCGCGGGCACAGGCCTCGTCCTGCTCGCCCGTGGCCGCGGTTGAAAATGCGTGATCCGGCCGCTGCCATGCGCGACACGACCCCCATGCCGACGGCGCCGGTTTTCAAGGTCGCGAATCCTACTGCACGAAAAACGCTTTGACCTTGTCCATGAACGACTGTGCTCGCGGATTGTTGTTCCGTCCCGGGCTCAGTGCTTCGAGTTCACGCAACAGTTCGCGCTGACGCTCGGAGAGGTTGACCGGCGTCTCAAGCTGCATGTGGCACAGCAGATCGCCGGGTGCATGGCTGCGCACGCCCTTGATGCCCTTGCCGCGCAGACGGAACACCTTGCCAGATTGCGTTTCGGCCGGAATCTTGATCTTGGCGTGGCCGTCCAGGGTGGGGATTTCGACCTCGCCGCCGAGCGCAGCGGTGGCAAAGCTGATCGGCATTTCGCAATGCAGGTCGTCGCCTTCGCGCTTGAACACCGGGTGCTCCTTGAGGTGGATCACCACAAAAAGATCACCCGACGGGCCGCCGTTAATCCCGGCTTCGCCTTCACCGGCGAGGCGGATGCGATCGCCGCTGTCGACCCCAGCGGGAATCTTGACCGACAGGGTCTTGTGCTTCTTGACGCGGCCTTCGCCGTGGCAGGCGGAGCAGGGGTCGGCCACCATCTTGCCGGTGCCGCCGCAGCGCGGGCAGGTCTGCTGTACCGAGAAAAAGCCTTGCTGGATGCGCACCTGGCCATGCCCGCCGCAGGTGGTGCAGGTGGTCGGCGCGGTGCCGGGCTTGGCGCCGCTGCCGTGGCACACGCCGCATTCTTCCAGCGAGGGGATGCGGATTTTGGTCTCGGTGCCGCGCGCAGCTTCTTCCAGCCCGATTTCCAGGTTGTAGCGCAGGTCGGCGCCGCGATAGACGCGGTCGCGGCGGCCACCGCCGCCCCCGCCCCCACCGAAAATATCGCCGAAGATGTCGGAGAAGGCGTCGGAAAATCCGCTCGCTCCCCCGCCATAGCCGCCGCCCATACCGGCCTGCTGGTCGACGCCGGCATGGCCGAACTGGTTGTAGGTGGCGCGCTTGTCCGGGTCGGACAGGATCTCGTAGGCCTGCTTGGCCTCCTTGAATTTCTCCTCCGCGCCCTTGTCGTCCGGGTTGCGGTCAGGATGGTGCTTCATGGCCAGCTTGCGGTAGGCCTTCTTGATTTCTTCGTCCGAGGCGTTTTTGGCGACGCCGAGGACTTCGTAATAGTCGCGTTTGGACATATGAGTGAGTCGAGAGTCGAGAGCGATGAGTCGAGAGCGGGTGAGGAAGCGCGAGCGTTAGAGCGAAGAAGCCGAGAGGGCTTTCACCACACTCGGCTCTTCACTCTCCACTCTCGGCTGCCTTTACTTGTCCTTCACCTCTTCGAACTCGGCATCCACCACGTTGTCGTCCGCCGCCTGGCTGCCTGCGTCCGCCGTTGCATCCGGTTGCGCCTGGGCCTGCTCGGTTTTATACATCTGCTCGGCAAGCTTGTGGCTGGCGGTGGCAAGCGCATTGGTCTTGGCCTCGATGGTGTCCTTGTCGCCTTCGCGCACGGCCTCCTCGCATTCCTTCAGCGCGGCCTCGATCGCCGCTTTTTCGTCAGCCGACACCTTGTCGCCGTGTTCGGCCAGCGATTTTTTCACCGAGTGGATCATGCTGTCCGCGGCATTGCGCGCAGTCGCCAGCTCGACGGCCTTGTGGTCCTCGGCCGCGTTGGCTTCGGCGTCCTTCACCATGCGCTGGATTTCTTCTTCGTTCAGACCGGAACTGGCCTGGATCCGGATCTTGTTTTCCTTGCCGGAAGCCTTGTCCTTGGCCGACACGTGCAGGATGCCGTTGGCGTCGATGTCGAAAGTAACCTCGATCTGCGGCATGCCGCGCGGCGCGGGCGGAATGTCGGTGAGGTTGAACTGCCCCAGGCTCTTGTTGCCCGAGGCGATTTCGCGCTCGCCCTGCAGCACGTGCACCGTCACCGCGCTCTGGTTGTCGTCGGCGGTGGAGAACACCTGCGAAGCCTTGGTCGGGATCGTGGTGTTCTTCGGGATCAGCTTGGTCATTACGCCGCCCAGGGTCTCGATGCCGAGGGAGAGCGGCGTCACGTCGAGCAGCAGCACGTCCTTCACTTCGCCCTGCAGCACGCCACCCTGAATCGCTGCGCCCACGGCCACGGCCTCGTCCGGGTTGACGTCGCGGCGCGGATCCTTGCCGAAGAAGTCCTTCACCGCGTCCATCACCTTGGGCATGCGGGTCTGGCCGCCGACCAGGATGACGTCGTCGATCTGCGAGGTGGCGAGACCGGCATCCTTTAACGCCATCTTGCACGGATCGATGGTGCGGGTGATCAGGTCCTCCACCAGGCTCTCGAACTTGGCGCGGGTGATTTTCACCGCCAGGTGCTTGGGTCCGGAGGCGTCCGCCGTGATGTAGGGCAGGTTGACTTCGGTCTGCTGCGCGGACGACAGCTCGATCTTGGCCTTCTCAGCGGACTCCTTCAGGCGCTGCAGCGCGAGCACGTCCTTCTTCAGGTCGACGCCTTGCTCTTTTTTGAATTCTTCCGCGATGTAGTCGATCAGTCGCTGGTCGAAGTCCTCGCCACCGAGGAAAGTGTCGCCGTTGGTCGACAGCACTTCGAACTGGTGTTCGCCGTCCATCTCGGAAATCTCGATGATGGAGACGTCGAAAGTCCCGCCGCCGAGGTCATACACCGCGATCTTGCGATCGCCTTCCTTCTTGTCCATGCCGAAGGCGAGCGCGGCCGCGGTCGGCTCGTTGATGATGCGCTTGACTTCCAGGCCGGCGATGCGGCCGGCGTCCTTGGTGGCCTGGCGCTGGCTGTCGTTGAAGTAGGCCGGCACCGTGATGACGGCCTCGGTCACCTCCTCGCCCAGGTAGTCCTCGGCGGTTTTCTTCATCTTGCGCAAAATTTCAGCCGACACCTGCTGCGCGGACAGTTTCTGGCCGCGCACTTCCACCCAGGCGTCGCCGTTGTCGGCCTTGACGATCTTGTAGGGCATCAGGCCGATGTCCTTTTGCACTTCCTTCTCGTCGAAGCGGCGGCCGATCAGGCGCTTCACCGCATACAGGGTGTTCTTCGCGTTGGTAACGGCCTGGCGCTTGGCGGGCGCGCCGACCAGGATTTCGCCGTCCTCGGTGTAGGCGACAACGGACGGCGTGGTGCGGGTGCCCTCGACGTTTTCGATCACCTTCGACTTGCCGTTTTCCATTACCGCCACGCAGGAGTTGGTGGTGCCCAGGTCAATGCCAATAATGCGTCCCATGATGCGTTCCTTCTGAAAAGAGATTGAATTGATTTGAATGTGGGGGAGATCGGGCTTAATTCAAGACGCTTTCAAGCGTCTTTGCCCTTGGCAACCATCACCAGCGCCGGCCGCAGCGTGCGCTCGTTGAGGCTGTAGCCTTTCTGCAGCACTGTCACCACCGTGTTGGCCGGCTGGTCGGATTCGACCACCTGAATCGCCTGATGCTGGTGCGGGTCGAACTTCTCGCCCAGCGGGTCGATGTCGACGAGGTTGAACTTGCCGAAGGCGGCGATCAGCTGCTTGAGCGTCAGCTCGACGCCGTCCTTCATGTTTTCCACGTTCGGCGACTCGGCTGCCAGCGCCGCTTCCAGGCTGTCCTTTACCGCCAGCAGTTCGCTGGCGAAGTTTTCCACCGCGAATTTGCGCGCCTTGTCGACGTCCTCGGCCGCGCGACGGCGCATGTTTTCGGTTTCCGCCTTGGCGCGCAGCCAGGCATCGTGATGCTCGGCCGCCTGCAGCTCGGCCGTTTTCAGCAGCGCTTCGAGACTGGGCATGATTTCCTTCTCGGGGTGGGTTTCGGCCGTGTTGGCGTCGGTTTTGATGTCGTCCTGCATATGTGCTCCCAATTGGTTCTCGCGAAAAGCTGGGGGCGAATGGCAGGGTTTCAAGAGGTGAAAGTCAATTTCCCTGCGCCGGGAAGGGAATGGCGGCTTGCGGATCGACTTCGGTTTGCCGCGCGCAGGCGCTTCCGGTATGATGCGGCGCTCCCGGAGAGGTGGATGAGCGGTTTAAGTCGCACGCCTGGAAAGCGTGTTTAGGATAATATCCTAACGCGGGTTCGAATCCCGCCCTCTCCGCCAACACACTAGACGACCACACAACGCGCAATGCCGAAACATGCCTACCACGGCAGGCTGTCCGTGGTTGTCCCCGTCAAGAACGAGCAGGACAACGTCGAGCCGCTGGTGCGCGAAATCGCCGCAGCGCTGTCCGGCAACACCACGTTCGAAATCATTTACATTAACGACGGCAGCACCGATGCCACCCAGGCGCGGTTGCAGGCGCTGAAGACCGGATTCCCGATGCTGCGGGTGATCCGCCACCGCGAATCGTGCGGACAGAGCCGGGCGGTGACGACCGGGGTGACTGCGGCGCGCTACGAGTGGATCGCCACGCTCGATGGCGACGGACAGAACGACCCCGCCGACATCCCCGCGCTGCTGGCCCAGCTGGCCAATCCGGCGCAGCCCGCCAATCTGGAACTGCTGGCGGGCTGGCGCGCCCGGCGCAACGACACCTTCCTGCGCCGCCTGTCGTCCAAAATCGCCAATGGCGTGCGCTCGCGCATGCTGCGCGACAACACGCCGGACACCGGCTGCGGCCTCAAGTTGTTCGCCCGCGAAACCTTTCTGCAACTGCCCAACTTCGATCACATACATCGCTTCCTGCCGGCGCTGGTGATGCGCAACGGCGGCGCGGTGGTGTCGGTTCCGGTCCATCACCGCGCGCGCGAACGCGGCACCTCCAAATACGGCGTGCACAACCGGCTGTGGGTGGGGATCGTCGACCTGTTCGGCGTCGCCTGGCTGCAGCGTCGGGTGCGCCTGCCGCTGATCGAGCCCGACTCCGATCTCTAAGGACATGAATATTTTATTCCTTGTCATTGCGAGCGAAGCGAAGCAATCCAGGATGACAGCGGAATCAGCGAGTTCTGGATCGCCACGGCCCTACGGGTCTCGCGATGACGGAATCGATCGGCGTTCCCCTCAATGAAAGCGCGCGTCATCCTCAAGGGCCTGGCGCTGATGCTGAGCCTGGCCTTGCTGGGCTATCTGTTCAAGACCAGCGATCTGGGCAACAGCGTCAACGAGGCCTGGATCGATGCGCGGGTGCGCGGCCACGGCGTCAACGGCGCGTTGCTGTTTCTGCTGATGGGCGGGTTGTTCACCGCCATCGGCCTGCCGCGCCAGATCATCGCCTTTCTCGGTGGCTATGCCTTCAGCGTCGGGCTGGGCACGCTGCTTGGCGCGCTGGCAGCCTTGCTGGGCTGCATGCTGAGCTTTGCCTACGCGCGCTTCTTCGGCCAGGGCCTGCTGCATGCACGGCTGGGAGAACGCGCCGGTCGCTTCGACCGCTTCATTCACGACCACCCCTTTTCCATGACGGCGCTGATCCGCCTGCTGCCGGTGGGCAGCAACCTGCTGACCAATCTGGCGGCGGGCATTTCCAGCATCCGATCAGTCCATTTCTTTTCCGGCACGCTGCTTGGCTATCTGCCGCAGACGCTGGTGTTCGCGCTGGTCGGCAGCGGCGTTCATATCGCGCCGACGCTCAAAATCGCGCTGGCCATCGCTCTGTTTGTAATTTCCGGTGCGCTTGGCGCTTATCTATATCATCGTTTCCGACACGGCCAGAGCCTCGATCCGCAGATCGATGCCGCGCTGGACGAAACAGAACCTTCACCCCATGAACCTACAACAAAGTCCTGATTCCGCCGGGCGTGGCCAGTTGCTGCTGAGCCTGCTGCTGCTGGCGTTGCTGACCGCGGTCGCGCTGTTGACGAGGCCGCTGGTGCCGATCGACGAAACGCGCTACGTCAGCGCCGCCTGGGAAATGTGGCTGCGCGGCGATTTCCTGGTGCCGTTCAAGAACGGCGAGCCGTACAGCCACAAGCCGCCTTTCATGTTCTGGATGTTTCATGCCGGCTGGGCGCTGTTCGGCGTCAACGACTGGTGGCCGCGGCTGGTGTTGCCGCTGTTCTCCGCCGGCGCATTGCTGCTGACGTATTCGCTCGCACGCAGCCTGTGGCCGCAGCATGCCGGCCTCGGCGGGCAGGCCGCGCTGATTCTGTCGAGCGCACTGCTGTGGATCGTCTTTTCCACTTCAGTCATGTTCGACGTGATGCTGGCGTTCTGGGTGCTGTTCGGCATGCACGGCGTGCTCGCCGCCGCCGCGGGCAAGCGGCGCGGCTTTGTCCTGCTGGGAATCGCGATTGGGCTCGGCGTGCTGACCAAGGGCCCGGTCATTCTGCTGAATTTGCTGCCGATCGCCGTGCTGGCACCGTGGTGGAGCCCAGACCTCAAGTGGGGACGCTGGTTCGGCGGCGTGCTGCTGGCGGTGCTGCTGGGCGCGGCCATCGCCTTGATGTGGGCGATCCCGGCCGGCATGGCCGGCGACGAAGCGTATCGCAATGCAATTTTCTGGGGCCAGACCGCCGACCGCATGGTCGAGTCTTTCGCCCACCGGCGGCCGTTCTGGTGGTATCTGCCGCTGTTGCCGCTGCTGCTGTTTCCGTGGTTTGTCTGGCCGGGCCTGTGGAAGGCGCTGGCGCACCATCGGCGCGCCGGACTCGATCGCGGCACGCGCTTTTGCCTGGCCTGGATGCTGCCGGTGTTCATCGCGTTTTCCTTCATCAGCGGCAAGCAACCGCATTATCTGGTGCCCTTGTTCCCGGCGTTTGCACTGCTGGCGGCGCGCGTGCTGGCAGACCGCGCGAGTTCCCGCGTGGGTTTGCCGGCGCTGCTGGCGATGGCGTTGGGGGTGGCCTTGATGCTGGCGGCCAGCGGGCAGATAGCCGCACTACACGATCAGGTTGCCGCGTTACCGCCGGTTTGGCCGGGCGCGTTGCTGGTGCTGCTGGCGCTGGCGGCCTGGGTGGCCGGACGGCGTGGTGTGTCGCCGGTGTTGAATCTGGCGCTGTTGGGGGCGGCCACGCTGGCGCTGGTACAGCTGGCCGCCACACGCTCGATCGATCCCCTGTACGACATCAAGCCGATGGCGCAGGCGATCCGGCAGGTGCAGGACGAAGGCTTGCCGGTGGCGAATGCTGCGAGATACCACGCGCAATACCAGTTTCTCGGCCGCCTGGAAGTCCCGCTGGTCGAGCTACAGGGCGCCGAACTGGCGCGCTGGCTGGCCGCGCATCCCGAAGTCTATGCGGTGATTTATCTGAAAGACACGCAGAACCTGGACGCGATTTCAGCCCGGCACAAGCAGGCGTATCGCGGGGGGGCGGCCGTACTGGTGAACGCGCAGGCAGCGATCAAGCTGCTACCCGTTCACGTTGAATAGAAGCGCTTAAGCTTCGGCGGCTTCGCGCGGCGGCAGCACCACTTCGCGCGAGGGCGAAATGGTCGAGATGGCATGCTTGAAGATCATCTGTGCGGCCTGGTCCTGGCCTTTCAGCAGCACCACGAACTGGTCGAACGATTCGATCCGACCCATCAGCTTGATGCCGTTGACGAGAAACACCGACACCGGAATGCGTTCCTTGCGCAGGGTGTTGAGGAAGACGTCTTGCAGTTGATTATGTTCTTTGGCCATGTTTGGCTCCCTGTCAGGTGAAGGCGGAGCGATGCCCCGCCTAATCTTTTATTAGCTGATTATTCGATTTTTGCATTGGCACGCGCAGCTGCGATGGCGTCGCGGACACGCAATTGCTGCAACTGCTTGGCGATTTCGCCGCGCACCGCATCCAGCGACGGCAACTGCGGCTGGCGCGTGTCGTCGAGGCGAATGACGTGGTAGCCGAACTGCGTCTTCACTGGCGTCTTCGCGGTCTCGCCTTTTTTCAGGCCGGCCAGGGCGTCGGAGAATTCCGGCACGAACGCGCGGCGGTCGGACCAGTCGAGCGCGCCGCCGTCCTTGGCGGAGCCGGGGTCTTTCGATTGTTTCTTGGCGAGATCCTCGAATTTGGCCTTCTTGCCGAGGTCGGCAATGATCTTTTTCGCTTCGGCTTCGGTTTGCACCAGAATGTGGCGCGCGCGGTATTCCGGTTCAACCGGTCCCGCTTTGGCCTTGTCATAGGTGGCCTGGATTTCTACGTCGGTGATCGGATGGGCTTTGACGTAGTCCTCCAGATAGGCCTTGGCCAGCTGATCCTTGCGGCGAATATCCAGCGCAGCCGCCAGTTGCGGGGTTTTGTCGAGCCCCTTGTCCTGGGCGGCGCGCGACAGCAGTTCCAGATTGATCAGCGACTCGCGCACACGCGCGTCGAGTTCCGGGGAGTCGGGCTGACCCTGGGCCATTTCACGTTTCACCAGTTCGCCGTACAAGGCGGGGATTTCCTTGCCGTTGACCACGGCTAAAGGCTTGCTGGCGTCAACTGCGGGGGTGGCCGCAGCAGGGGTCTGTGCCTGCGCCAGCGGGGCAAGGGCCAGCAGGATCAGGGCAGGAAGAAGGGCAAGACGCATGGGATTCCTTTTAAATTAAAGTTCTTCAGGGGTGAAAGCGGTAATCGACAGCGCGTGGATATCACGATGCATCAGCTCGCCCATGGCTTCATACACCAGCCGGTGACGGGCGAGGGTGGAGAGATTGCGGAACCTGGGTGACACCAGGGTGAGACGGAAATGCCCGCCGCCCGAGGCGGCACCGGCATGACCGCGGTGCTGGTCGCTTTCGTCTTCCAGCGTGTAGGTTTCGGGCTCCAGCACGGCGAGGCGCTGGCGAATCAGATCGGTGGTGCTCATTGAGGGAACACTTTCTTGAATGGTTTCACGCTGACGTCGGCATAGACGCCCGCCGTCACGTAGGGATCGGCATCGGCCCATGCCTGCGCGTCGGCCAGCGTGTCGAATTCGGCGACGATCAGGCTGCCGGAAAAGCCGGCGCTGCCGGGCTCGTTGCCGTCGATCGCGGGGAAGGGGCCGGCCAGCAGCAAGCGTCCGGCCTGTTGCAGGGCCTGCAGGCGATCAACGTGCGCGGGGCGGGCGGCAAGCCGCAGATTCAGGCTGTCGGGCACATCCTGTCCGACGATGGCATAGAGCATTATTGCTTTTCTTCCTTGTCCAGTTGGGCTTGATCCAGATCGGCCTGGTCCAGATATCTGGTCAGCATCATGCTCTGACCGATTACAAACACCAGCATCAGCCCCAGGCTGCCAAACAGCTTGAAGTTGACCCAGGCGTCAGTCGAGAAGTTGAAGGCGACAATCAGGTTTGCAAGCCCCATGAAAGCAAAAAATCCGCCCCAACTTGCGTTCAGTCGACCCCAGGCGGGGGCAGGAAGTTCCATTTGCTTGCCCATCAGGCTTTTGATGACGTTGCGGCCCAAGGCCGCGGCGCCAAAAATGACGGCCGCGAAAATCCAGTACAGCACGGTCGGCTTCCACTTGATGAAGCTCTCGTCGTGCAGCCACAAGGTGGCACCGCCGAACACCACGATGATGCCCAGGGTGACCCAAAGCATGGTTTCGACCTTGTGGCCGCGCAGCTTGACCCAGCCGATCTGCCCGAAGCTGGCAACGATGGCGACCAGGGTGGCGAGGTAGATGCCGGGTTTTTCGCCGGCGCCCGCGGGCTGCGGCAGGCCCACGCTGGCCATGAAGGCGCGCGTGGCCTCGGCGTTGGCGTCGCCGATTTTGTAGGCGATGAAAAAGACGATGACGGGAAACAAGTCGAACAGCAGTTTTTTCATGGCGCTATTTTCGTTTGGATGGCGCTTCAACCCACTGAAATTCGGGCGACCGCTTATTTTGCTATGATTCCCCCTCCTGACCAAGCGCTTTTGCCCTGGTCGCCCGCTCCCGATCATCGATGCTCAATATCGATCTGCATTGCCATTCCCACGTGTCAGATGGTGTGTTGCCGCCCGCTGAAGTCGTCGCGCGGGCCGCGGCCAACGGTGTGCACGCGCTCGCCCTGACCGACCACGATGACGTGGAGGGGATCGCCGCTGCGCGGGCGGCGGCGGACGCGGCCGGGCTGACGCTGATCCCCGGCGTCGAAATCTCGGTGAGTTGGGGCAGACAGACGGTGCATATCGTCGGGCTGCGCATCGATCCGCTGAACCCCGAACTGGCTGCGGGCCTCGCCGGCATCCGCCGCGGCCGCATCGAGCGTGCCCGCCGCATGGGCGACGATCTGGCGCGGGCCGGCATTGCCGGCGCGTATGAGGGCGCGTTCGACTACGCCGCCAACAAGGAGATGGTGGGGCGCACCCATTTCGCGCGCTGGCTGGTGGCGCAGGGCCACGCGCCCGACATGCGCAGCACGTTCAGGCGCTATCTCACGCGCGGCAACCCCGGCTACGTCGAGCACGAATGGACCTCGCTGGAAAACGCCATCGGCTGGATCCGCGCCAGCGGCGGCATGGCGGTGATCGCGCACCCTGGGCGTTATGCGTTCAATGCACGCGAGCTGCACCTGCTGCTGGACGCCTTCCGCGCGCTGGGCGGCGAGGGTATCGAAGTCATCACCGGCAGCCATCATCCATCCGAGTACGGCAAGTTTGCCGACCTGGCGCGCGCATTCGGCCTCAAGGCCTCGCGCGGCGCCGACTTCCATGCGCCGGGCGAAGGCATCGACATCGGCCGCCTGCCCGCGCTGCCGCACTACTGCCAGCCGGTGTGGCAGGGCTGGCCGGAACTGGCGGCCCATCTTTCTCCTTCCATTGCTTGAGGCTTTATGGCGCAATTCTTCAATATCCATGCCGACAATCCGCAGCCGCGGCTGATCCAGCAGGCGGTCGAGGTGCTCAAGCGCGGCGGCGTGATCGTCTATCCCACCGACTCGTGCTACGCGCTGGGTTGCCACATCGGCGACAAGGAGGCGGCCATGCGGCTGTTGTCGGTGCGCGGGCTCGACGGCGGACACGACCTCACGCTGATCTGCAGCGATCTGTCGGAGCTCGGCCGCTACGCCCAGGTGGACAACATCCAGTTCCGCTTTCTGAAGACGCACACCCCGGGCGCCTACACCTTTATCCTGCGCGGCACCCGCGAAGTGCCGAAGCGGCTGCTGCACAAGAAGCACGACACCATCGGCCTCAGGGTGCCCGATCATCCCATCGTGCAGGCGCTGCTGGCCGAACTGGGCGAGCCCATCCTGTCGTCCACGCTCTTGCTGTACGGCGAGGACGTGCCGCTGACCGAGCCGTGGGAAATTCGCGAACGCCTCGAGCATCTGGTCGATCTGGTCATCGATGGCGGCGCCTGCGGGCTGACCCCGACCACCGTGGTCGATCTGACCACCGATACGCCCTCGGTGGTGCGCTTCGGCAAGGGCGACACGTCCGATTTCGAAGGCTGAGGCGAATGGAAGAACTCACGCTGATCGGAAAGATCGCCATCTTCGCCTTGCCGGTGATCTTTGCCATCACCCTGCACGAAGCCGCGCACGGTTACGTTGCACGCTACTTCGGCGACATGACCGCTGCGGCAGCGGGACGCATCACCCTCAACCCGCTCAAGCACATCGACCCGATAGGCACCATCCTGGTGCCGCTGGTGATCCTGCTGACCAGCAAGCTGCTGGGCGGCGGCATGATCCTGTTCGGCTGGGCCAAACCGGTCCCGGTCAATTTCGGCAACCTGCGCCGCCCCAAGCAGGACATGCTGTGGGTCGCCGCCGCCGGTCCCGGCGCGAACTTCGTCATGGCCGTGTTCTGGGCGTTGATGATCCAGCTCGGCCATGCGCTCGGCAACGACTTCGTCAGCGCGCCGCTGATGCTGATGGGTGCCGCGGGCGTCTTCATCAACGTCATCCTGATGGCCCTGAATCTCCTGCCGCTGCCGCCGCTCGACGGCGGCCGCATTGCAGTGAGCCTGCTGCCGGTCAGGCAGGCGATGCAGTACTCGCGGCTGGAGCCATACGGCCTGTTCATCCTGCTCGGCCTCCTGTTTACCGGCGTCCTCGGTATCATCCTGTGGCCGCTCATCAGCCTGTTCATCGGCCTCATCGCGCTGGTCAGCGGCCTCGACTCCGCGCAACTGGTCGGCCTGATCCGTGTCGTGCTGTCCTGACCCCCCACTCCTAATTCCTAGTCCCTAGCCCCTAACCATGTATTCCGACCGCGTTCTCTCCGGCATGCGCCCCACCGGGCGCCTGCACCTTGGCCATTACCATGGCGTGCTCAAAAACTGGCTGCGCCTGCAGAACGAATACCAGTGCCTGTTTTTCGTCGCCGACTGGCACGCGCTGACCACGCACTACGACACGCCGCAGGTGATCGAGGACAACGTGCGCGACATGACGATCGACTGGCTTGCCGCCGGCGTCGATCCGGCGCAGGCCACGCTGTTCGTGCAGTCGCGCGTGATCGAGCACGCCGAGCTGCATCTCTTGCTGTCGATGATGACCCCGCTCGGCTGGCTGGAGCGCGTACCCACTTACAAGGACCAGCAGGAAAAGTTGAGTGAGAAGGACCTTTCGACTTACGGCTTCCTCGGCTATCCGCTGCTGCAAAGCGCGGACATCCTGATTTACCGCGCCAACCGGGTACCGGTGGGCGAGGACCAGGTGCCGCACATCGAATTCACCCGCGAAATCTGCCGCCGTTTCAATCACCTCTACGGCCGCGAGCCGGGGTTCGAGGACAAGGCGCGCGCCGCCGTCAAGAAGCTCGGCTCGAAAAAGGCCCGCCTCTACGAGGAGTGCCGTACCGCTTACCAGGAAAAGGGCGACGACGAAGCGCTGGAATCGGCCAAGGCGCTGCTGAACGACGCGCAGAACCTGTCGATGAACGACCGCGAGCGCTTGTTCGGTTACCTCGAAGGTTCCGGCAAGATGATCCTCGTCGAGCCCGAATCGCTACTGACCGAAGCGTCGAAAATGCCCGGCCTGGACGGGCAGAAGATGTCGAAGTCGTACAACAACACCATTGCCCTGCGCGAAGACCCGGAAGTCATCACCAAGAAAATCCGCACCATGCCGACCGACCCTGCGCGCGTGCGCCGCGCCGACCCCGGCAACCCGGCCAAGTGTCCGGTATGGCAGTTTCATCTCGTGTATTCCGACGACGCGACGCGCCAGTGGGTCACCGCCGGCTGCACCAGCGCCGGCATCGGTTGCCTCGACTGCAAACAGCCGGTGATCGACGCCGTGCTGGCCGAGCTCGCCCCGATCCGCGAGCGCGCGGCGTATTACGAGGACAACCCGGATCAGGTGCGCAACATCCTCGCCGACGGCTGCGAGAAGGCGCAGGAGCTGGCGCGCGACACGATGCGGGATGTGCGGGAGGCGATGGGGCTGACGTTCGGCTGAGTGGGATTTAAATCGACAGGATCTACCTTCGCGGTCAGCAGTCCAGTGAGGCTTTAACCGCTTAACGTGCTGCGCGCCAACATTTAACTGGATTGCTTCGCTGCGCTCGCAACGACGGATCGGGTGTCATGTGCTCACAGCCCCTGCACAAACCCCAACACCTCCGCCGCATGTCCCGGCGCCTTCAGCCCGCGCCAGCTCTTCACCAGTTTGCCATCCTTGTCGAACACAAACGTGCTGCGCTCGACCCCGCGCACCTGCTTGCCGTACATGTTCTTCAGCTTCATCACGCCGAACAGTTCGCAGACCTTTTCATCGGTGTCGGCGAGGAGTTCGAACGGAAATCCGAATTCGGTTTTGAAGCCTTCGTGCGACTTGATGCTGTCGCGCGAAACGCCGACGACAATCGTGTTGGCCTTGGCGAAGTCGCCATACAGATCGCGGAATTCCTGGCCTTCGAGGGTGCAGCCGGAGGTGTTGTCCTTGGGGTAGAAATAGACGACGACATTTTTGCCGCGATGGTCGGACAGCCTGAAGGGGGCATTGCCGGTGGACGGCAGTTCGAAATCGGTGATGACGGGTTCGCTCATGGTGGGTTTCTCTTTAACGTGATGAAGATTTCAATAACACGATGACGGCGCCGGCGCCGCCGTCGACGGTGCGGGCCTGGCAGAAGGCGAGCACGTCTTCGCGCTGGGTGAGCCAGTGGCGCACCTTGTTCTTCAGCACCGGCAGGCGGTTTTTCGAGCCGTGGCCCTTGCCGTGGATGATGCGCACGCAGCGCCGATCGTCCTTCATGCAGCGGTTGAGGAAGGCCGCCAAGGCAACGCGTGCTTCGTCGCCGGTGTGGCCGTGCAGGTCGAGTTCGCCCTGGATGACCCAGCCGCCGCGCCGCAGTTTTCTGAGCGCAGCAGTCGGCACGCCGGGGCGTGAAAAAACCAGCTCCTCGCCGGTGGAAATGGCGGCTTCCCAGTCCCACGGGTCGGACAGCGCATCGACCAGGACTTGCTGCTCGTCGCGCAGGCGCTGGCGGGCGATGGGCTTGGGGCGCGGGCGTGCAAGGTCCGCGCGGTTGGAGGGGGGCAGGGGAACGACGTCAGCGACGGCGCGGCGAAACAGCATGGCGCCGTCCTCCGGGACCTTGGGCTTATGCGGCGCCTGGTGAAGCGAGACCGGCGCCGTGGCCTGCTCGCGCAGCGCGCGGCGCATGCGGGCCAGCGCCTCGAACGAGGCGGGGGCGAGCGCACTGCCGCGGGCGCGCTTCATGCCGGATCACCGTCTGGCCCGGGCTGCGCTCAGGCCTTACCGAGCGCGTCCAGGTAGCGCTCGGCGTCGAGCGCGGCCATGCAGCCGGTGCCGGCGCTGGTGACGGCCTGTTTGTAGATGTGATCCTGCACGTCGCCGGCGGCGAACACGCCTTCGATGCTGGTGGCGGTGGCATTGCCGTTGCGGCCCGAGCGGGTGACGATGTAGCCGCCTTCGAGCTCGATCTGGCCTTCGAAGATAGCGGTGTTGGGCTTGTGGCCGATGGCGATGAAGACGCCGGTGAGCGCGATGTCCCTGGTCGAGCCGTCCTTGGTGCTCTTGATGCGCATGCCGGTGACGCCGGTCTTGTCGCCCAGCACTTCATCCAGCGTGTGGTCGAGTTCGAGGGAGATCTTGCCCTCCTTGACCTTTTCCATCAGGTGCTCGATGAGAATTTTCTCGGACTTGAAAGTGTCGCGGCGGTGCACCAGGGTGACGTGTTTTGCGATGTTGGCGAGATACAGCGCTTCCTCGACCGCGGTGTTGCCGCCGCCGATAACGGCCACGTCCTGGTTCTTGTAGAAGAAGCCGTCGCAGGTGGCGCAGCCCGACACGCCTTTGCCCATGAAGGCCTGCTCGCTTTCCAGCCCCAGGTACATGGCCGAGGCGCCGGTGGCGATGATGAGCGCATCGCAGGTGTAGGTGCCGGCGTCGCCGATCAGGGTGAACGGCTTTTCGGTCAGCTTGGCGGTGTGGATCTGGTCGAAAATGATCTCGGTGTTGAAGCGTTCGGCGTGGCGCTGGAAACGGTCCATCAGCTCGGGGCCCTGCACGCCGTCGACGTCGGCCGGCCAGTTGTCGACTTCGGTGGTGGTCGTCAGCTGGCCGCCTTGTTGCATGCCGGTGATGACGACCGGCGACAGGTTGGCGCGCGCGGCGTAGATGGCGGCGGAATAGCCGGCGGGGCCGGAACCGAGAATGAGGAGTTTGTGGTGTTGGGTGCTCATGGTCTGTGCTCGGACGATGGGAAAGCTGGCTATTCTAACCAAACTTGGCGGCAGCGTTTCCATGTGGGCTGCCCGGTATAATCCAGAGCACTTTGGCTTGTTGAGTTCCCATGGCGCGTCCCGCTTCCCGTTCACCGACTCCTTTGCCGCCCCGTATGCAGCGCCTGCTGCGCGAAGCCCGCGCGCTGCTGGTGGGGTTTGCCGCGTTGCTGCTGGCGGCGATTCTGCTCACCCACAATGTGGCCGACCCCGGTTTCAGCACCACCGGCGATGGCGCTGCGATCCATAATCTTGGCGGCAAAAGCGGCGCCTGGCTGTCCGATCTGCTGCTGATGATTTTTGGCGTGTCGGCCTGGTGGTGGGTGCTGCTGGCCCTGGCCTACGTCATCCACACCTTTCGTCACCTGGATGAAACGCCGCTGGCTGACGGCCGCCAACGCGGGTTTCGGCTCGGCGGATTCGGCCTGCTGCTGCTCGCCAGCACCGGGGTCGAATGGCTGCGCGCCTGGCACTGGACAGTGGCGCTGCCCGACGCGCCCGGCGGCGTGCTGGGTGCCGGCGTCGGCGCGGCGGCGGGTGCGCTGCTGGGGTTCACCGGCGGCTCGCTGGTGCTGTTGCTGCTGATGGCGGTGGGGTTCAGCCTGTTCACCGGCGTGTCGTGGCTAGGCATGGCCGAGCGCACCGGCGAGTGGGTGGAGCGGGTCTGGTGGAAGGCGATCCAGACCTGGCAGGCCTATCGCGACCGCCAGGTGGGCGAGGTGGCGCAGCAGAAACGCGAAGCCCTCGTGTCGGTGGAAAAGAAAAAGCGCGTCGATGCGCCGCCGATCCGCATCGAGCCGGTGGTGAAGGAAGTGCCGCAATCGACACGTGCCGTCACCGAAAAACAGTCGCCGCTGTTCTCCGATCTGCCCGACTCGCCCTTGCCGCCGCTGCATCTGCTCGATCCCGCCGAGGAGGCGGTGGAAACCGCAAGCGCCGAGGCGCTGGAATTCACCTCCCTGATGATCGAGCGCAAGCTCGCTGAATTCGGCGTCGAGGTGAAAGTGGTCTCGGCCTCGCCCGGCCCTGTCATCACGCGCTACGAGATCGAGCCGGCGGTGGGCGTGAAGGGCAACCAGATCGTCAACCTGGCGAAGGATCTTGCACGCACGCTGTCGGTGATCAGCATCCGCGTGGTCGAGGCGATTCCCGGCAAGCACACCATGGGGCTGGAAATTCCCAACCCCAAGCGGCAGATGGTGCGTTTGAGCGAGATTCTCGGTTCCAGGGCCTACCACGATAGTTCGAGCCCGCTCACCATCACCCTGGGCAAGGACATCGCCGGCAACCCGGTGGTGGCGGATCTGGGCAAGATGCCGCACCTGCTGGTCGCCGGCACCACCGGCTCGGGCAAGTCGGTCGGCGTCAACGCCATGATTTTGTCGCTGGTGTACAAGTCCGACCCGAGCGCGGTGCGCATGATCATGGTCGACCCCAAGATGCTGGAGCTGTCGATCTACGAAGGCATTCCGCATCTGCTGGCGCCCGTGGTCACCGACATGAAACAGGCCGCCAGCGCGCTCAACTGGTGCGTGGGTGAAATGGAGCGGCGCTACAAGCTGCTGTCGGCGGTGGGCGTGCGCAACCTCGCCGGCTACAACCAGAAGGTGCGCGACGCCAAAAAAGCCGGCACGCCGCTGCCCCACCCTTTCAGCCTGACGCCGGACAACCCCGAGCCGCTGGAAACCATGCCGATGATCGTGGTGATGATCGACGAGCTGGCCGACCTGATGATGGTGGTCGGCAAGAAGGTCGAGGAGCTCATCGCGCGGCTGGCGCAAAAGGCGCGTGCAGCCGGCATTCACCTGATCCTGGCGACGCAGCGGCCGTCGGTCGACGTCATCACCGGCCTGATCAAGGCCAACATCCCGACGCGCATCGCCTTCCAGGTATCGAGCAAGATCGACTCGCGCACCATCCTCGACCAGATGGGCGCCGAGGCGCTGCTGGGGCAGGGCGACATGCTCTATCTGCCGCCCGGCACCGGGATGCCGCAGCGCGTCCATGGCGCCTTCGTGTCCGACGCCGAAGTGCATCGCGTCGTCGATTACCTGAAATCGCTGGGCGAACCCGAATACATCGAAGGCGTGCTCGAATCGCCGGAAGAAGCGGGCGAGGGCGGCGGCGAATTCGGCGAGGCGGCGGAAGCCGACCCGCTGTACGACCAGGCCGTGGCCTATGTGCTGAAAACGCGCCGCGCGTCGATCTCGTCGGTGCAGCGCCAGCTGCGCATCGGCTACAACCGCGCCGCGCGCATGATCGAGGACATGGAGCGTGCAGGACTCGTGTCGTCCATGCAATCGAACGGCAACCGTGATGTATTGGCGCCAGGAGGCGACGCATGAATTTCTACGCACTGATTCCCGCCGCAGGAGGCGGCTCGCGCATGGGCGGGAGCATCGAAAAGCAGTACATGCCGCTCAATGCCGTACCCATGATCGCGCACGCGATGATGGTGCTGGCGCGCGAGCCACGCATCGCCAAGCTGTTTGTCGTGCTGTCGCCCACCGACAAACGCTGGAACAACTACGCGTGGCAGGGCTGGGAAGAGCGCATCGAAGTGCTGCGCTGCGGCGGCGCCAGCCGCGCCGAAACCGTGCTGAACGGCCTCGACGCCATGTCCAGGATCTGCGCGGCTGACGACTGGGTGCTGGTGCACGATGCCGCGCGCCCCTGTTTGCCGGACGAAATGCTGGTCAAGTTGCTGGATGAAGTGGCGGACGACCCGGTCGGCGGTCTGCTTGCCGTGCCGGTGGCGGACACCCTGAAGCGCGCAGCCGAGACTGAATCAGGCGCACGCGCCGAAGCCACCGTGCCGCGCGCCGGCTTGTGGCAGGCGCAGACGCCGCAAATGTTCCGCCATGGCACGTTGACCGAGGCACTGCGCGCAGCTGGAGCTGACATGACCGACGAGGCCTCGGCCGTCGAACAGCTCGGCCTGCAGCCGAAGCTGGTCGAGTCCGACAGCCGCAACCTCAAGGTCACCTATCCGCAGGACCTGGAGCTGGCAGCTCTGATTCTGGGGAAGCTGAATGAATGACCTCCGTATCGGCCACGGCTTCGACGTGCATGCCTTTGCAGAGAATCGCAGGCTCATCCTCGGCGGCGTCGACATTCCCCACGATCTGGGGCTGGCCGGACATTCGGACGCCGACGTGCTGCTGCACGCGATCTGCGATGCGCTGCTGGGCGCGGCCGGGCTGGGCGACATCGGTCGCCATTTCCCGGACAGCGACGCCGCGTTCGCCGGCATCGACAGCCGCATCCTGCTGCGCCGCGTGGCCGAACAGCTGAAGTCGCGCGGCTGGCGCGTCGGCAATGTCGACGCCACGATCATCGCGCAGGCGCCGAAAATGGCGCCGCACATCGCGCGCATGACCGCGCACATCGCGGACGACCTCGGCGTCGCCAACGAGCGCGTCAACGTCAAGGCCACCACCACCGAGAAACTCGGCTTCACCGGACGCGGCGAGGGCATCGCGGCGGAAGCGGTATGCCTGATCGCGCGTGACTGAACCCGGTTTAACCGAGTCCGGCCCAGCCGAGCCCGACACGCTGCGGCTGTTCTTCGCCCTGTGGCCGGACGACGCCACCCGCGACGCGCTCGACCGCGCTGGCAAATGGCTGCATCAGCATTGGGGCGGCCGAAGGATGCGCGCGGAGACCCTGCACATCACCCTGGCCTTTCTCGGCAGCACGCCGGCCGAACAACTCGATGCCCTGACTGACTGCGTCGACGCCGTCCAGACCAATGCGTTCGAACTGGTCCTCGATCAGGGCGGCTACTGGCGGCACAACCGGATCGGCTGGCTGGGTGCGAGCCAGACCCCGCCGCAGCACCTCGAATTGGTCGGCGCGCTTAACGCCGCCTTGCAGGGCGCCGGGTTTGCCGTCGACGCCCGCCCGCACGTGCCGCACGTCACCCTGCTGCGCAATTCCGCCGGCGGCGAGGTGCCGTCATGCACGCCGGTGCACTGGCCGGTGAGAGATTTCGTGCTGGTGGCCTCGCGCCGCGAGGCCGACGGGATGCATTACGACGCGATCCGGCGCTGGTCGCTGGCATGAGGCAATACAAAAAACCCTGCGTCGACTCGACACGCGCGTGGCGTTTCGGTTATGATGCGCCCCGCATTAGGCGCGTAGCTCAGCTGGTTAGAGCACCACCTTGACATGGTGGGGGTCGATGGTTCGAGTCCATTCGCGCCTACCAATATTTGAAGGGTCGGGATGACCCGTTTTAGTGGGGCTCGCCCCGTGGAGCTTGTGGAATGTCAACGCGAACTAGTCGGCTTGTCACTCGATAAACCCGGCGCATCGCTGTTCGCAGAGTTCCTGCAATCTTCCTGTAGTACCCAAAAGCGCGGCCGGTCCGCGCTTTTTTTTTGTTTCTGGAGTTTGAATCATGGTCAACGTCACGCTTCCCGATGGTTCCGTCCGTCCGTTCGAAGGACCGGTCACGGTCGCGCAGGTCGCCTCCAGCATCGGCGCCGGGCTGGCCAAGGCGGCGCTCGCCGGGCGCGTCAACGGTGAACTGGTCGACACCAGCCACGTGATCGACGCCGATGCGCAGCTGTCCATCGTCACCGACCGCGATGCCGACGGCCTCGACATGATTCGCCACTCCACCGCCCATCTGCTGGCTGCTGCGGTGAAATCGCTGTTCCCCGACGCGCAGGTGACCATCGGGCCGGTGATCGAGGACGGCTTCTTTTACGATTTCGCGTACAAGCGCCCGTTTACGCCGGAAGACCTGACGGCCATCGAGAAGAAAATGGCCGAGCTGGCCAAGCGGGACATTCCGGTCGAGCGCAGCGTGATGCCGCGCGACGAGGCGGTGAGCTTCTTCAGGAACATGGGCGAGCTCTACAAGGCCGAGATCATCGCGTCGGTCCCGAGCAACGAGGACATTTCGTTGTACCGCGAGGGCGATTTCATCGATCTGTGCCGCGGTCCGCACGTGCCGTCGACCGGCAAGCTCAAGCACTTCAAGCTGATGAAACTGGCCGGCGCCTACTGGCGCGGCGACAGCAAGAACGAGATGCTGCAGCGCGTGTACGGCACGGCGTGGGCAAAGAAGGAAGACCTCGAGGCCTATCTCTACCGGCTGGAAGAAGCCGAGAAGCGCGACCACCGCCGGCTTGCCAAGCAGCTCGACCTGCTGCACATGCAGGAAGAGGCGCCGGGCATGGTGTTCTGGCACCCCAAGGGCTGGATCGTGTGGCAGCAGATCGAGCAGTACATGCGGCAGAAGTTCGTCGAGTACGGCTACCAGGAAGTGCGCACGCCGGCGGTGATGGACAAGAGCATGTGGGAGAAGTCCGGCCACTGGGAAAACTACCACGACAACATGTTCACCACGTCCTCGGAAAACCGCGACTACGCGGTCAAACCGATGAACTGCCCCGGCCACGTGCAGATCTTCAACAGCGGCCTGCATTCGTACCGTGACCTGCCGCTGCGCCTGGCCGAGTTCGGTTCCTGTCATCGGAACGAGCCGTCGGGTGCGCTGCACGGCATCATGCGGGTGCGCGGCTTCACCCAGGACGACGCGCACATTTTCTGCACCGAAGACCAGATCGAGCAGGAAGTCGTCGACTTCATCGTCATGCTGCAGAAGACCTACGCCGACTTCGGCTTCGACGACGTGCTGGTCAAGCTGTCGACCCGCCCGGACAAGCGGGTCGGCTCGGACGAATCCTGGGACAAGGCTGAAACGGCGCTGGCGGCGGCGCTCGACAAGAGCCGCCTGGCCTACGAGCTGCAGCCGGGCGAGGGCGCGTTCTACGGGCCCAAGATCGAGTTCACCCTGAAGGACACGCTGCACCGCCTGTGGCAGTGCGGCACCATCCAGCTCGATTTCAACCTGCCGATGCGGCTCGATGCCGAATTCGTCGACGAGGACAACAGCCGCAAAACCCCGGTGATGCTGCATCGCGCGATTCTCGGGTCGATGGAGCGCTTCATCGGCATCCTGATCGAGCACCATGCCGGCAACTTCCCGTTGTGGCTGGCGCCGGTGCAGGTGATGGTGATGAATATCAGCGAGCGCCAGGCCGAATATGCGCAAAAAGTCACCCAGGCGCTGCGCGAGGCGGGCATTCGTGCGGTGTCGGACTTGAGTAATAACAAGATTACTTATAAAATCCGTGAACATAGCTTGCAAAAGCTGCCTTATCAGGTGGTGGTCGGCGACAAGGAAATGGAGACCGGGTTGGTTTCCGTCCGTGCCCGCGGCAACCAGGACCTGGGGCAGCTCAGTTTGGATGACTTGATGGCGCGCCTGAAAGCGGAAACGCTGGCGCGCCTGTAATAGCGGTCAAACAAGGCGTAGGGACCACCTCCTATAGTTAGAGTTGGCCCCGCGCCTTCTTTATTTATGGTTTGACCTTTTTGCCTCGACGCGCAGCGTCAGGTTTTTATTTGGAGAACAACTCATCGCAACAGAAAAGAAACAGACACGCATCAACGAGGAAATTACCACCCCCGAGATACGTTTGGTCGGTGTGGAAGGCGAGCCGCTTGGCATCGTAAAAATTTACGATGCGCTGCGTCGGGCAGAAGAAGCTGACCTGGATCTGGTGGAAATTGCGCCGACGGCCCAGCCGCCCGTGTGCAAGATCATGGACTACGGCAAGTTCAAGTACCAGGAAAGCAAGAAGCAGCACGAAGCCAAGCTGAAGCAGAAGCAGGTCCAGATCAAGGAAATCAAGTTCCGCCCGGGTACCGACGAGGGCGATTACCAGATCAAGCTGCGCAACCTGATCAAGTTTCTGGAAGAAGGCGACAAGACCAAGATTACGTTGCGTTTCCGGGGCCGCGAAATGGCCCACCAGGAAATCGGCATGAATCAGTTGAGACGTGTCGCGGCCGACCTGGCCGAACTGGCGGTGGTCGAGCAGTTCCCCAAGATGGAAGGCCGCCAGCTGGTGATGATGCTGGCGCCGAAGAAGAAGATTTAAGTTTCGAGACCGGCGTTTCTCGGCCCCCGGCGGGTCAAGCCAGCGGGTGAAAACACCACAATACGTGCAGTCGGGTAGGTGAAGCATTCCACGCCGTGGGATCACCTGGCCGCATGAGATAAAAAGGAAGCATCATGCCTAAGATGAAGACCAAGAGCGGCGCCAAGAAGCGGTTCCGTGCACTGGGCGGCGGCGGGTTCAAGCGCTCGCACGCGTTCATGCGTCACATTCTCACCAAGAAGAGCACCAAGCGTAAGCGCCAGTTGCGCGGCATGGAAACTGTTGGTGCCAGCGACCACAAGTCGGTTGCTCGCATGTTGCCCTACGCATAAAGGAGAAAGACCATGCCACGCGTCAAACGGGGTGTAACCGCCCGCGCCAGTCACAAGAAAGTCCTCGACGCCGCCAAAGGCTATCGCGGCCGTCGCAAGAACGTATTCCGCGTCGCCAATGAAGCGGTGATGAAGGCCGGTCAGTACCAGTACCGCGACCGTCGTCAGCGCAAGCGCCAGTTCCGCAGGCTGTGGATTGCCCGTATCAACGCCGCCGCGCGTCAGTACGGTCTGACCTACAGCGTGTTCATGAACGGCTTGAGCCGCGCCGAGATCGGGATCGATCGCAAGGTGCTGTCCGACATCGCGATTTTCGACAAGGATGCCTTTGCCAGGATCGTCGATCAGGTCAAGGCCAAGCTGGCGGCGTAAGCCGTCAAACCGTCACAAAAAAAGGCCGCAAGGCCTTTTTTTGTTGGTATTTGTTCAAACGAGTTTATCCGCGAAGAACGCGAAGAAACGCGAAGATAAAAACCAACTGGCGTATCGATCGGGCTTCGATCGTTTCGCTTTTCTTCGTGAACTTCGCGTCCTTCGCGGATAAACTCCTAATATAAAAACCGCCATGCGCAATCCTAACGAAATCGTTGCCGACGCCCTTGCCGCGATCCAGGCCTGTCCCGATTTGCAGACGCTGGAACAGGTCAAGGCAGGCTACCTGGGTAAAAGCGGTCAACTCACCGAACTGCTGAAAAGCCTGGGTGCGATGCCCGCCGACGTGCGCAAGACAGCCGGCGCCCGTATCAACGAGGCCAAGCAGGCGGTCGAGGCTGCGCTGAAAACCCGCCGTGACACGCTGCAGCAGGCCGAGCTGGATCGCCAGCTGGCGGCCGAAACGCTGGACGTGACGCTGCCGGGACGGGGCTTGGGGCATGCCGGCCTGCATCCGGTTTCGCGCACGCTGGCGCGCATCCAGGCGCTGTTCCGTTCGATCGGGTTCGAGGTGGCGACCGGGCCCGAGATCGAGACCGACTTCTACAACTTCACCGCGCTCAACATCCCGGAAGACCACCCGGCACGGGCGATGCACGACACCTTCTATCTGCAGAGCGGCGAGTTGCTGCGCACCCACACCTCGCCGGTGCAGGTGCGCCACATGCAGACCCACCAGCCGCCGCTGCGCATCATTGCGCCGGGGCGGGTGTACCGCTGCGATTCCGACGTGACGCACACGCCGATGTTCCACCAGATCGAAGGCCTGTGGGTCGACGAGACGGTGTCGTTCGCCGACTTGAAGGGCGTGCTGGCCGACTTTATGCGCAACTTCTTCGAGCGCGACGACCTGGCGGTGCGCTTCCGCCCGTCGTTCTTCCCTTTTACCGAGCCCTCCGCCGAAATGGACATCGGCTGCGTGATGTGCGGCGGCGAAGGCTGCCGGGTGTGCTCGCACACCGGCTGGCTGGAGGTGCTGGGCTGCGGCATGGTGCATCCCAATGTGTTCAGGCATGTCGACATCGATACCGAGCGCTTCGTTGGCTTCGCCTTCGGCCTCGGCGTCGAGCGCCTGGCGATGCTGCGTTACGGCGTCGACGACTTGCGCTTGTTCTTCGAGAACGACATGCGTTTCCTTAAACAATTCAATTAATTAGGCCGCATATATCATGCAGTTTCCAGAATCCTGGTTGCGCAAGCTCGTTAACCCTGCACTCGATACGCCTCAACTCGCCCATGCCCTGACCATGGCCGGGCTGGAGGTGGAAGCCTTGACGCCTGCCGCGCCGCCCTTCAACAACGTGGTGGTGGCCGAAATCCTGTCGGCGGAGAAGCATCCCGACGCCGACCGCTTGCGCGTGTGCCAGGTCGACGTCGGCGAATCTTCGCCGGTCACCATCGTGTGCGGTGCGCCCAATGCGGCGGCCGGACTCAAGGTGCCGTGCGCCCGCCCTGGCGCACAGCTGCCCGGGATCGAGATCAAGGTGGCCAAGGTGCGCGGCGTCGAATCCTTCGGCATGCTGTGCTCGACCAAGGAGTTGGGCCTGGAAGGGGCGGCCGACGGCCTGATGGTGCTGGATGACGACGCGCCGGTGGGCGAGGATTTTCGCAGCTGGCTCAATCTGGACGACACCCTCATCACGCTGAAGCTGACGCCCAATCGCGCGGACTGCCTATCGCTGCAAGGCCTGGCGCGCGAGGTCGGCGCGATCACCGGCGCCGAGGTGCGGCTGCCGCAGATCGGCGGGGTCGCTGAACGCATCGAGGACACCGTGCCGGTGCAGTTGTCGGCCCCCGAGGCCTGTCCGCGCTATCTGGCACGTGTGGTGCGCGGCATCGACGCGCAGGTCGCGACCCCGCGCTGGATGGTGGAGCGGCTCGAGCGCAGCGGTATCCGCCCGCTGCTGGCGCCGGTCGACATCACCAATTATGTGCTACTCGAACTCGGCCAGCCGATGCATGCTTTTGCCCTGTCGCGCCTCAATGGCGGTATCGAGGTGCGGCTGGCCCGTGCGGGTGAAACACTCGAACTGCTGGACGGCCAGGTCGCCGAACTTGCCCCCGACATGCTGGTGATCGCCGATGCCGGCGGGCCGGTGGCGCTGGCCGGGATCATGGGCGGGAAGCCGACCAGCGTGGAGCGCGTCACCGTCGACGTCATGCTGGAAGCCGCATTTTTCGCGCCGGCGGCGATTGCCGGCCGCGCCCGGCGCCTGGGGCTGTCGACCGATTCGTCGCACCGCTTCGAGCGCGGCGTCGATTTCGCCGCCACCCGCCAGGCGATGGAACGCGCGACGCAGTTGCTGCTCGACATCTGCGGCGGCCAGGCCGGACCGGTCACCGAGGCGGTTGCCGAGTTGCCCCGGCGTGAGCCGATCACCCTGCGGCTGGCGCGTCTGACGCGCGTGGCAGGCATCGAGCTCGACGCCGACCAGGTGGCGCGCGACCTGGGCGCGATCGGCGCGGGCGTCGAACGCCAGGACGGCCGCCTCGTCGTCACGCCGCCGAGTTTCCGTTTCGATCTCGCGATCGAGGAAGACCTGATCGAAGAGGCGGTGCGCCTGTTCGGCTACGACAACATTCCCGCGCAGCCGCCGGCCGCGCCCTCGCGCATGCTGCCGCAGGACGAGACGGTGCTGGCCGACGACGCCGTGCGCCAGATGATGGTCGACCTGGATTATCAGGAAGTCATCACCTACAGTTTCGTCGATCCCGCGTGGGAAACGGCGCTCGATGCCGGCGCCCGTCCGCTGCTGCTGGCCAATCCACTGGCCAGCCAGTTGTCGGCAATGCGCACGACCCTGTGGGGCGGCCTGATCGAAACCCTGCGTCACAACCTCAATCGCCAGCAGGCGCGGGTGCGGATTTTTGAATTGGGGCGGGTGTATGCATCGCTTGCCGAACAGCCGATGAAACTGGGTGGCCTGGTCTACGGCGACGCGCTTCCCGAGCAATGGGGCGCGCCATCGCGCCGCGTCGATTTTTTCGACCTCAAAGGCGACCTGGAACGGCTGTTCGGGCATGGACTCGATGCCCGGCGCGGCACCCATCCCGCCCTGCATCCGGGGCAGTGTGCCGAACTGTGGGTCGATGGCCAGCCCATCGGCTGGGTCGGCGCCCTGCATCCGCGGCTGGTGCAGGCGTTCGACCTGGCGGCCGCGCCGGTGTTGTTCGAGCTCGACAGCCAGGTGCTCGCCCAGCGCGGCCTGCCGCGGCATGCAGCGTTGTCGCGCTTTCCACAGATGCGGCGCGATCTGGCGTTCGTGCTCGACGTCCATACGCCGGCTGGCGAACTGCTGGCTGCATTGCGCGAGGCCTCGGCCGGTTTTGTGCGGTCGATCGACGTGTTCGATGATTACCGCGGAAAAGGCGTGGCCGAAAACCAAAAAAGCCTTGCCATACGGGTAGTTATGCAAGATACTGAACGCACATTGACGGATCAGGAAGTGGACGATGCCGTGCAAAAACTGGTCGATGCCGCACTTCGTCAGTGCAATGCCCCCTTGCGGGTGTAGCGTGAATTTTACTGGCGCGTGCGTGACGCGATTTTCCACCAGCCAACTCTGCAACAACGACCAACGACCATGACCACCCTTACCAAAGCTGATCTGGCCGAACTTCTGTTCGAAAAAGTGGGTTTAAACAAACGCGAGGCCAAGGACGTCGTCGAATCGTTTTTCGATGAAATTCGTTTGACTCTCGAAAAGGGCGACATCGTCAAACTGTCCGGTTTCGGTAATTTCCAGTGCCGCGAGAAACCGCAGCGGCCGGGCCGCAACCCGAAAACCGGCGAAGAAATGCCGATTTCCGCGCGCCGCGTGGTGACCTTCCACGCCAGCCAGAAACTCAAGTCCCAAGTCGAAGGCGCCCAAATTGGAACGCCCAGCGAAGAGTGAACTCCCGCCGATTCCGGCGAAACGCTACTTCACCATCGGTGAAGTGTCCGAGCTGTGCGCCGTCAAGGCGCACGTGCTGCGCTATTGGGAGCAGGAATTCACCCAGCTGCGCCCGGTCAAGCGACGCGGCAACCGGCGCTACTACCAGCATCACGAGGTGCTGCTGATCCGCCGCATCCGTGAACTGCTGTACGAAGAGGGATTTACCATCAGCGGTGCGCGGCAACGCCTGGAGCACGACAGTGAAACCCCACCCGAGGCTGCGCCCGCGCCGGCTTCAAGTGCGCTGGATGTCGGCAAACTGCGCGCCGAAATCACGGCCATCCTGAAAATATTGGCCTGACGGGCTTCCGCCAGACGCGGCTCATCTGTTAGAATTGCGGGCTTGTTCGGGGCGTAGCGCAGCCTGGTAGCGCACTTGACTGGGGGTCAAGTGGTCGGAGGTTCAAATCCTCTCGTCCCGACCAGTTTCCGTTGTGGTGCAGCATTCTGCACCACATAACACAAGCCGGACAGACCTCCCTGTCTGGCACACACAAGCCATTGTCGACCCCCGTGATGCATCCTTGATGGGGCCCGCCCCATCAGCTTGTCACGCTTGCTCGACACACTATATTGATTGCTGTTCGTTCAATTCAGGAGAGAGTTATGGAACACACCTTGCCCGCACTGCCTTTTGCCATGGACGCGCTTGCGCCGCACATGTCCCAGGAAACCTTTGAGTACCACTACGGCAAGCATCACCAAGCCTATGTGACCAACCTCAACAACCTGATCAAGGGCACCGACTTCGAGAGCAAGTCGCTCGAAGACATCGTCAAAAGCGCGCCGGCCGGCGGCGTCTACAATAATGCCGCCCAGGTGTGGAACCACAGCTTTTTCTGGAACTGCCTGTCGCCCAACGGCGGCGGCGCCCCCGCAGGCGCCCTGGCGGACGCCATCAACACCAAGTGGGGCAGCTTCGACGATTTCAAGAAAGCCTTCCAGACCAGCGCCGTCGGCAATTTCGGCTCCGGCTGGACCTGGCTGGTGAAGAAGGCAGACGGCTCGGTCGACATCGTCAACATGGGCGCCGCCGGCACCCCGCTGACCACCGGCGACACGGCGCTGCTGTGCGTCGATGTGTGGGAGCACGCCTACTACATTGACTACCGCAACATGCGCCCCAAGTTCGTCGAGACCTTCCTCGACAAGCTGGTGAACTGGAAGTTTGCCGAAGCGAATTTCGCCTGAGGCGACTTTACGGAAGCGTGAGTTTCCGCGGAGTAATCAAAAAAACCGGGGCCGAGTGCCCCGGTTTTATTTTGCCTGTGTGTCGTCGCCTGTCAGTCGCAGCATCTCGCGGTAGCCACCCGCCACCAGCGCTCGACCTTCGTCCAGTAGTTCTGCAGTGTCGGCGTCCGGCGCGGCGGCGCCGTCGAGCAGGCGCAGCATCCGGGTCCAGCGTGCGCGCTGGTTCGCCACCGTCATCGGCGCGGCGTGGCCCTGGCGGCGCAGTTCGGCGGCGCGGCTCACGAGGCGGAATTTCGCGGCTTCGAGTTGCGGCGGCAACGGCAGGGATAGATCGAACGCTATGTCGAGGCGGTAGGGCGCCTCGACGGGGGTGTCCGGCTGCGGGGGCGGACGCCAGGACAGTTCATCGGGGGCGGGCGCGGTGCGGTCGGGATCGAGCGGGAATTTGTGGAAGCCCCATTTGGCGCCCATCCAGCATTCGAGCAGCACGCGTTCGTCGTCGACCGTGCACAACTCGCTGCCGGGCGCGGCGAGTTCGGCGCCGCCCGGCAGCGGGCCGTAGGCGCGCGGGTCGCGCTTCCATCTTGAAAAATCCCGATTGGGCGGCGCGCCGTAGTCGGCTTCGAGTGCGCGCCAGATCGCGATGAAGGCCTGGTAGTCGCGCCGGTAGTCCGGGTTGCTGCGGAGGAATTCCCACGCCCACTGGTCCCGGGTCAGACGTGCGCAGTAGGCGTAATCGTCAGGCGGTCGCCAGTCCATCTCAAATCGGCAAAAACACCATCTTGGCCAGGTTGACCGTGCCGAAGCGGATGGCCCGGTTGCTTTTGTCTTCGATGATTTTGGCCAGCGTGTCCTGGATGCCGATGAGTTTGCCGAATTCGCGCTCGAAGCTGAGGTTGGCGACGCCGTTGCCGTCGACGCCATTGGAGAGCAGCACGGGCTCGCCCTGCGCGTTTCTGGCGCTGGAAAGCTTCCACACCACGGCCTCGGTGTTGCGTGCGGCGTTGTAGAGCTTTTGCGCATCCACCTCGGTCAGCAGGTAAAACTCGGTCTGGTGGTTGAAGGCCGCCATGTGCATGGCCAGCAGGCCGTTCATCAGTGCCTTCACGCGGTCGCCGCTGAAGTCGGCGCGCCAGGGGTCGAGCAGGGCGGTTTCCCAGGGGAGTGTTTTCTGTTGCGCCAGATGCCAGTGCTGCAGCGGCTTGAATAGGGTGGCGGTGGCTTCGTCGGCGCTGGCAAAGCCGGATTTGCGCCATTCGCCGGGATTGCGGCGGTAGAGCTTGAGGGTGAGCGTTTTGAGGGCGGCGATCACTTCCTGCTGGTGGATTTCGATCACCGTGTCGACGTCGCCCTTGGCCAGCTCCTTGAGGCTGAAGCTGCGAGCGCTGCTGCTGCCGTCTTTGCGCTGGATGGGTTGCCCTCCGCAGGCAGCGAGCAGGGCCGCTGTCAACAGGCAGGCGAGCAGGGTGGTTCGGTTCACGAAGAGCAGCTTACCTCAATCTTCCTTGCCCAGTCAGGCGGTTCGGCGGCATAGGCTTCGTATTCCGGCTGCTCGTCGAAGGGGCGCGCCAGCAGTGCGTGCAGGCGGTTCACCTCGCTGTAGTCGCGCTCGTCCGCCGCGCGGCGGATGGCGATCTCGGCCAGGTGGTTGCGCAGGATGTACTTGGGATTGACGCGCCGCATTGCCGCAGCGCGTTCGGCATCGACCGAGCCCTGCTGGCGCAGCGCGGCGGCGTAGCGCGCCGCCCAGGCGTCGAACGCCGCGCGGTCGAGGAACAGGTCGCGCAGCGTGTTGGGAGCATTTTCCCTGCTGTCGAAATCGCACAGGCGGCGCAGAAAGATCGTGTAGTCGACATGGTTCTGCGCCAAGAGCTGCAGCGCATCCATCACGAGCGAGGCGGTTTCGCTACCCGGCGGCAGGCCGAACTTGGCGGCCATGCGCTCGAGGTAGACGCGGCCGAACACCTGCGGGTATTCGCTGATCGCCTGCGACGCGGCCTCCACCGACATCAGCGGCACCAGCGTCTGCGCCAGCTTGGTGAGATTCCACGCCGCCACCTCGGGTTGCTGGTCGAAGGCGTAGCGGCCGCCGGTGTCGGAATGGTTGCAGACGTAGCCGGGATCGAAGGCGTCGAGGAAGCCGAACGGGCCATAGTCGAGCGTGAGGCCGAGGATGGACATGTTGTCGGTGTTCATCACCCCGTGCGAGAAGCCGACCGCCTGCCACTGCGCCATCAGCTCGGCGGTGGAGCGCGCGACCTGGCGCAGGAACTCGGGGTAGGGGTCAGCAAGCGCCAAAAGCGCGGGGTAGTGGCGCGCGATGACGTAATCGGCCAGCTGCCTGATCGGCTCGATCTGGTTGCGGTAGTAGAACACTTCGAACGAGCCGAAGCGCACGAAGCTCGGCGCCAGCCGCGTCACCAGCGCGGCGGTCTCCTCATTCTCGCGGTAGACCGGACGGTCGCTGCCGACGATGGCGAGCGCGCGGGTGGTGGGAATGCCGAGCGCGTGCATCGCCTCCGAACACAGAAACTCGCGGATGCTCGAGCGCAGCACCGCGCGGCCGTCGCCGCCGCGCGAGTAGGGGGTGCGGCCGGCGCCCTTCAGCTGGACTTCCCAGCCAACGCCCGCCGCATTCTTCACTTCGCCCAGGAGGATCGCGCGGCCGTCGCCCAGCTGCGGCACGAAATGGCCGAACTGGTGGCCGGCGTAGAGCGCGGCGATTGCGTCCATGCCGGGCAGCAGCTGGTTGCCCGCCAGCGCCGCGATCAGCTCGGGACGCGTCATTTCGCTCGCATCGAGGTTGAGCAAGGCCAGCGCTTCCGGGCTGTAGCAGACCAGGTAGGGATCGGGAACGGGGGTCGGGCAGACGCGCGAATAATAGGCTTCCGGCAGACGGGCAAAGCTGTTGTCGAAGGCGAGCGATTCAAGTTTGACCATAGGCCGATCTTAAGGCCTTGTGCGGGTTGCGCGACCTGTGCGGCGATAGGGTTAATGGCCGCTTTTAGCGATGCAACTGCACCGCGAAGCCATCGTGTTCCCACTCGGCTGTCAATGTCCAGCCGGCGTTTGTCGCAATTCCGCTGAATTCGTCGCAGCGGAACTTGTAGGAATGCTCGGTGTGCAGCGTTTCCCCCAGCGCGAAATGGAAGCGCTGGCCCGCGACGTTTACCGCCTGTTCCACGACGCTGACCAGATGCATCTCAATGCGGCCCGCCACCGGGTTGTAGAACGCGTAGTGGCGGAAGCGGGAGGTGTCGAAATCCGCCTCCAGTTCGCGGTTCAGCCGTTCGAGCAGGTTGAGGTTGAAGGCGGCGGTGACGCCGGCCGCATCGTTGTAGGCCGCGTGCAGTTGCTGTGGGTCCTTCTTGAGGTCGAAGCCGATCAGCAACTGACCTGCCGCGCCGGCCAGCCGGCGAAAGCGGGTGAGCAGGGCAGTGGCCGCGTCGGGCGGGAAGTTGCCGATGCTGGAACCGGGGTAATAGATGAGCCGGCGGCCGGCCGGCAGGTGGGGCGCCGCCGCTTCCAGGCCGCGCATGAAGTCGATTCCCAGCGCGGTGACGGCGAGTCCCGGATGATCATGCGAAAGGGATTCCGCTGCGGCTGCAAGCGGCCCGCCGGCAATGTCCAGCACGACGAGATGAGTGGGGTGCAGGGCCTGCAGCAGCAGGCGCACCTTGGCGCACTCCCCGGCCCCGGGTTCGGCGATGCAGTCCACCGGCCCGATGGCGGCGGCGATGTCGCCAAGCCGCGCACGCAGCAGCGCCCCTTCGGTGCGGGCGAGCGTGTATTCGGGCTGCGCGCAGATCGATTCGAACAGTCGGCAACCCGCTTCGTCGTAGAAGTATTTGGGCGGGATGGATTTGGGGCGGGCGGCCAGACCGGCCAGCACGTCGCTGCGCAAATCGTCGCGCGCGGCGGGAAAGTCCTTGAAGGTAAAAGACACTCAGGCCCCGATCGAAACCTGGCTGCCGGCGTCCAGCCGCCCGATTTCGGTCGCCTGCGCGAAGCCGCGTTGGCGGAAGATTTCCAGTACCGCATCCCTCGATTCTGGCGCGCAGCTCACCAGCAGGCCGCCGCTGGTTTGCGGGTCGGTCAAGAGAGCGCGTTGCCAGTCGGCGATACCGTCGTCGAGCTGCACTTCGCTGCCGTAACTCGCCCAGTTGCGCTCGCTGGCGCCGGTGACGTGGCCGTTCTGCGCCAGTTCGCCTACGCCCGGAAACAGGGGCAGCCGGGCCAGCTCGACGCGTGCCGCGAGTTTCGAGGCGCGGGTGATTTCGAGCAGGTGGCCGAGCAGGCCGAAGCCGGTGATGTCGGTCATCGCGTGCACGCCCGCGGTTGCGGCCAGATCGGCGCCGGGGGTGTTGAGCTGGGTGGTGGCGGCGATCATCGCCGCGTATTGATCCGGGCTCAGCAGGTTCTTTTTCAGCGCTGCGCTGTAGATGCCGACGCCCAGCGGTTTGCCGAGAATCAAGAGATCGCCGGCCTCGCCGCCGCTGTTCTGCTTGACGCGGCGCGGATCGACCACGCCGATGCCGACCAGGCCGTAGATCGGCTCCGGCGCGTCGATGGAGTGGCCGCCGGCGATGGGAATACCGGCGGCTTTGCAGACCGCTTCGCCGCCGGCGAGAATCTGCCGGATGACGCTGTTGGGCAGCTTGCCGATCGGCATGCCGACGATGGCCAGGGCGAACAGCGGTCGCCCGCCCATGGCGTAGACGTCGGACAGCGCATTGGTGGCGGCGATGCGGCCGAACTCGAAGGGGTCGTCTACGATGGGCATGAAGAAGTCGGTGGTCGCCACGATTGCCTGCTCGTCGTTCAGACGGTAAACGGCGGCGTCGTCGCCGTGCTCGATGCCGACCAGCAGGTCGGGATAGGCGGCTGCCAGGTGGGAAGAAAAGGGCGTGTCGGCCAGAATCTCGCGCAGCACCGAAGGCGCGATCTTGCAGCCGCAGCCGCCGCCGTGTGAGAACTGGGTGAGCCGGATGGGCTGGTCGAGAATGGAATCGTTCATGGTTCGAGTGTCTGTCGAAAGTGGCGCCTGGAATGAATCGGCTAAAGTGCTTTATATAACATGAACCCAGCCCGACCCATCAGCGGCTACACCGCGGACCAACTCATCGACCGGCTGGCGCGGGCGCGCGGCCGGCTGCGCGCGCTGATCGACTGCCTGCCGATTGGCGGCTGGCTGGGACCGCGCGCCGGGCACCTGAACCCGCCGTTGTGGGAATACGGACACATCGTCTGGTTTCAGGAACGCTGGTGCCTGCGCCAACGACCCGACGGCACGCGCGCATCCAGCCTGTTGCCTGGCGCCGATGCCTTGTACGACTCCTCCAGCGTCGCGCACGACACGCGCTGGGATCTGCCCTTGCCGGAAATCGCGGCGGTCGATGATTATGCTGAACGAGTGGCCGAAGCCGTAGCCGCCCGCCTGCGTAACGCATTCACCCATGAGCTGGCGTATTTCGCCGAGCTGTGCCGCTATCACGAACTGATGCACATCGAGGCCTGGTGGATGGCTTTCCAGGATCTGGGTTATGCGCCGCCTGCCCGCCCCGATGTTGCCGGCGCGCTGTCCGCTCAGCGGTTGCTGATCGATGCGGGTGAAGCGACGCTGGGGAGCGGCCGCGACGCCGGCTTCATTTTCGACAATGAAAAATGGAGCCATACCGTTGCGGTCGCGGCGTTCGACATCGACGCGAGCCCGGTGTCGGAAACGGCCTTCGCCGAATTCGTCGAGGCGGGCGGGTATCAGCACAGGGCGGGGTGGTCGGAGGCCGGCTGGGCCTGGCGCCAGGCCAGCGACGCGCGCTATCCCCTGTACTGGAAGCAGGCAAACGGCGGCTGGCAGGTGCGCCGCTTCGACCGCTGGTGGCCGCTGAGCGCAGCGGCGCCGATGCTGCATGTGAACCGCTTTGAGGCCGAAGCTTTCGCTGCGTGGCGGGGCCGGCGCCTGCCGACAGCGGCGCAGTGGCTGCGGGCAGTGGCGCATCCGGATTTTCATTGGGGCAAGGGGTGGGAATGGCTGCGCGATCCGTTCGCACCGTATCCGGGCTTTGCGCCCGACCCGTATCACGATTATTCAGCGCCCTGGTTCCACACCCACGGCGAATTGCGCGGTGGCGGGCCGGTCACCGACCCGTCGCTGAAACGTCCGGGTTTTCGTAATTTCTATCTGCCCGAGCGGCGCGATCCGTTCGCGGGCTTCCGCACCGCAAGCCCCGGACAGGATTCAGCCGCCGGTCATCGACATGAAGCGCAGGATTTTCTGCGGTGATTCGTTGAATTCGTGGCGTTCCGGCTTGAGGTTGATCGCGTCAAGAATCGCCGCTTCCAGTTCGGCGTCCGAACAGCCGCCGCGCAGCAGCGGGCGGAATTCGAATTTCTCGTCCTGGCCCAGGCACATGTAGGCGGTGCCGTCTACGGAGATGCGGATGCGGTTGCAGGTCTGGCAGAAATGCTGCGAGATCGGCGTGATGAAGCCGACGTTGAAGCGGCCGTCGGCGGTGCCCAGGTAGCGCGCCGGTCCGGCGCCGGGCAGGGCGGTCTCGATCAGCTTGAACTGCTGGCGCAGGCGTTCCTTCACCGGCTGCAGGTCGAGGTATTCGGCGTTGCGCCCGGTGTCGCCCATCGGCATCGCCTCGATCAGCCGCAGCACGAAGCCGCGTTCCATGCAGAAGGCGACCATCTCGTCGATCTCGTCGTCGTTGCTGCCGGCCAAGGCCACCATATTGAGCTTGATCGGCGCGAAGCCCACATCCTGCGCGGCGGCGAGCCCGGCCATCACCTTGGCGAGCACGTCGCGGCCGTTGATTTTTTCCACCCGCGCCTGCTGCAGCGAGTCGAGGCTGACGTTGAGCCGCGTCACGCCCGCGGCTTTCAAGGCTTGCGCATGGCGGTCGAGCTGGGTGGCGTTGGTCGACAGCGACAGGTCGTCGATGCCGGGCAGGGCGGCGATGCGACCGGCGAGGCCGGCGATGTCGCGACGCAAGAGCGGCTCGCCGCCGGTCAGGCGGATGCGGCTCACCCCGAGCCGGGCAAACGCGCCGATCAGGCGTTCGATCTCGTCGAAGTTGAGCCAGTGCTCGGGTTCTTCGAAGCCCGTGAAGCCTTCCGGGATGCAGTAGCTGCAGCGCAGGTCGCAGCGGTCGGTCACCGACAGCCGTACGTAGTCGATGTGGCGTCCGAACTGATCGGTGAGAACGGTAGCGTTCATGATGTCGATGATGGCTGGCAAGAATTGGTTATATGTGGAAAAATATAACTCAATTACCCCATCCAGGCCAGTCGGACTGACAACGCAAGATGAAAATTTTTGGTATCGCAGGCTACAGCGGCAGCGGCAAGACCACGCTGATCGAGCGCGTGCTGCCGCAGCTGGCCGCGCGCGGCCTGACGGTGGCGGTGATCAAGCACACCCACCACGACTTCGACATCGACCGCCCCGGCAAGGACAGCTGGCGCGCACGAGAGGCGGGCGCGGCAGCGGTGCTGCTGGTGTCCGATCACCGCACCGCGGTGCTGATGGAGCACCGCGACACGCCGCCGGCGCTGGACGACCTGCTGGACCAGCTGCCGCCGTGCGATCTGGTGCTGGTCGAGGGCTACAAGCGCTGCGCCATCCCCAAGCTGGAAGTGCATCGCGCCGAGACCGGCAAGCCCTGGCTGTTTCCGGATGACCCGACTATTCTGGTGGTGGCGTCCGACGTGGACGCGCCCGACACATTCCCCCGCATCGACCTCGATGCCATTTCCCAACTCACCGATTTCATCATTGACCATGCTTACTGCCGACCAACTGCTTGATGCCCTGCTCGAACGTGCGCACGGGGTCACCGAAACCGAGACCGTGTCGGTGGTGGACGCGCTCGGGCGCGTGCTCGCCGCGCCACAGACCTCCGCCATCACCGTGCCGCCGGCGGACAACAGCGCGATGGACGGCTACGCCGTTCGCGTCGCCGACGTGGTGGTGCCGGGTATAAGACTTCCGGTGTCGCAGCGCATTCTCGCCGGCGCAGTCGGCACGCCGCTCGTGCCCGGCACCGCCGCGCGCATCTTCACCGGGGCGCCGGTGCCGCCGGGCGTCGATGCCGTGCTGATGCAGGAATACTGCATGGTCGAGGGCGAGTCCGTCGTCATCAACAAACTGCCAGCGCCAGGCGAAAACATCCGCCGTGCGGGCGAGGACATCGAGGCCGGCGCGCAGGTCCTCGCTGCCGGCACGCGCATCGGCGCGGCAGAAATGGGACTTGCCGCTTCGGTCGGGCTGGCCGAGCTGCCCGTGTTCAAGAAGCTGAAGGTGGCGTGCTTCTTCACTGGCGACGAACTGGTGACGCCGGGTGCGCCCCTGCAGGCAGGACAAATCTACAACTCCAATCGCTACACGCTGACCGGGCTGCTGAACGGCCTCGGCTGCGAACTAATCGACCTCGGCATCGTGCCCGACACGCTGGAGGCGACCGAGGCCGCGCTGACGCAGGCCGCCAGCCTGGCCGACGTCGTCGTCACCAGCGGCGGCGTGTCGGTGGGCGAGGCCGACTATGTGAAAGCGGCGGTCGAAAAGCTCGGCCGCGTCGAGATGTGGAAGGTCGCGATGAAGCCCGGCAAGCCGCTGGTCTACGGCCGCGTGAACGAGGCCGACTTCATCGGCCTGCCCGGCAACCCGGTGTCGGCCTTCGTCACCTTCTGCCTGTTCGTGCGGCCCTTCCTGCTGAAGCGCATGGGCGTGGCCGACGTGCTCTACCGCGCCTTCGCCGTGCAGGCCGATTTCGCCTGGACCAAGCCGGGCGCGCGGCGCGAATTCCTGCGCGCGCGCCTGCAGACCAACGGCAAGCTGGGCCTGTTCCCCAACCAGAGCTCGGGCGTGCTGACCTCGTGTGCCTGGGCCGACGGCCTGGTCGACCTTGCCGTCCAGCAGACCATCCAGCCGGGCGACTGGGTGCGATTCATCCCCTTCTCGGAACTACTCAAATGAAGCTGCGTATCCTTTATTTCGCCCGCCTGCGCGAGCGCTTCGGCGCGGCCGAGGAATCCCTGGATTTTGACGGCACCACCGCCGCCGATCTGCTTGCAGAACTGCAGGCGCGCGGCGGCGCGTGGGCGGAGGAACTGGCGGCGGGGCGGGCGTTCCGGATGGCGGTCAACCAGGACATCGTCGCGCTCGACGCGGCCCTGTCGGACCACGCCGAAGTCGCGATCTTCCCGCCGGTGACCGGAGGCTGAGCATGAAAATTCTGGTCCAGACCGAAGCCTTCGACCTCGGTGCCGAAATCGACGCGATACGCGCCGGCCGCACCGATATCGGTGCCATCGCCAGCTTCGTCGGCCTCGCGCGCGACCTCAACGAAGGCAACGGGGTTGCGGCGATGACGCTGGAGCACTACCCCGGCATGACCGAGAAGGCGCTCGCCGCGCTGGTCGACGAAGCCTGCGCGCGCTGGGCCCTGCTCGACGTCACCGTCATCCACCGCGTCGGCCGCCTGCTGCCGGGCGACTCCATTGTACTGGTCGCGGTGGCGGGCCAGCACCGCGGCGAAGCCTTCGCCGCCTGCGAATTCATCATGGATTACCTGAAGACGCAGGCGCCGTTCTGGAAGAAGGAAGAAACGCCGGGGGGCGAGCGCTGGGTCGAGGCGCGCGCCAGCGACGACGCGGCGGCAGCGCGCTGGAAGGTGTCCTGATCTACATCCTTGCGCCCGGCAGCGCGCACGCTACTGCATCCTTGCGCCACAGTTGGCGCACCCTCAGAAACCCCCGATAACCCCATTCCAGTCCGTGCACGACGCAGCCACGCGGCCGGCCAGGCGAAACGCCGGCAGCACCTGCCACAGCGCGGCGAAGGCCTACGCACCCGACACCAGCTGGCCGTCCGGACGCCGTGCATGCAGGCGCGCATACGCCGCCTCGCGGCTCAGATCGCTCCCCAGCGCGGCGTCTTCGCACTGCGCCAGATTGATCCAGGTGATGCGTTCGGCACCGCGTCGACGCTGATAAAAGCCGATTTCGCGCGTGCAGACCGGGCAGCCGCCGTCGTAATACAGGGTGAGCAGGGGAGGCGGGCGATTCATGGCGGCAAGGGACAGCATTTGTTTGAGGATGCCAGTTCGAGCCGCCGTACAGCGACGGGTTCATGAAGAATTTTTCGGGCTGGCTTGACAATGGTTCTAATCGGAACTAAATTGGTGCGCATTAGGACCAATTGAGCCGTCGATGAACCAACCAGCCGATTTCCTGCCGACCCTGCAAGCCCTGGTGCGGTGCTACCAGGCTTTCGAGGCCTACTCCGCCACGGACATCCGTGCGCTGGGGCTGACGCCGCCGCAGTTCGACGTCGTCGCCACGCTCGGCAACACGCCGGGCATGACGTCGACTGAACTCGGCGAAAAAACCCTGATCACCAAGGGCACGCTGACCGGCGTGGTCGACCGCCTGGCCGACCGCGGCTGGGTCGAGCGCGCTGCGCATGCAAGCGACCGCCGCTGCCAGATCGTGCGCCTGACGAAGGCGGGTGAAGCCTTGTTCGCCAAGGTGTTTCCCGCACACATGGCGCATCTGGCCGCCTGCTTCGCCAGCGCGAGTGCGGCCGAGCACACGCGCTGGCAGGCCGCCCTGCGCGGGCTGGAACAGGTGTTCAGGAAGGGGACGGCATGACTGCTGCAAACCGTTATTCGACCACGGCCATTGCGCTGCACTGGCTGGTGGCCTTGCTGATCTTCGCGACGTTTCCGCTCGGGCTTTACATGGTCGACCTGCCGCTGTCGCCCGACAAGCTGAAGCTCTACAGCTACCACAAGTGGATCGGCGTCAGCGTGTTCCTGCTGGTGGCGATCCGCCTCGGCTGGCGGCTGACGCACACGCCGCCGCCGCTGCCGAACGACATTGCCGCCTGGCAGCGGCGCGCCAGCAGCGTCGCGCACGGTCTGCTGTACCTGCTGATGGTCGCGATTCCCGTATCGGGCTGGCTGATGAGTTCGGCCAAGGGTTTCCAGACCGTGTGGTTCGGCGTGCTGCCGCTGCCCGACCTGGTCGAGAAGAACCGCGAACTGGGCGACCTGCTCGCCACGGCGCATCAGGTTTTGAACTACAGCCTCGCGGCGCTGGTCACGCTGCATGTGGCCGCGGCGCTCAAGCATCACTTTGTCGAACGCCGGCCCTTCCTGCAGCGCATGGGGCTGGGAAGAAAGGAGCGCACATGAAACTCGCCGCATTCATCCTGATGTCCGTATTGGCCTCGCCGGCCGCGCACGCCGTCGAATACACCACGGTGCTGCCGAAGCAGAGCCGCGTCGACTTCGAATTCCGCCAGATGGGGGTGCCGGTGAAGGGCGGCTTCAAGCGCTTCACCACCCAGATGGCCTTCGACCCGGCCAAACCCGAAGCTGCGCGCGCGACGATCGAGATCGATCTCGCCAGCATCGACGCCGGCTCGCGCGAAGCCGACGACGAATCCGCCGGCAAGCTGTGGTTCAACCGCAGCCTGTATCCGAAGGCCACCTTCGTCTCCAGCGAAGTGCGCGCGCTCGGCGCCAACCGCTTCGAGTTGCGCGGCACGCTCACGCTCAAGGGCAAGAGCCGCGACCTGAACATTCCGGTCAGCTACACGCCCGGCAAGAATGCGTCCACCTTCGACGGCAGCTTCGTCCTCAAGCGTCTGGACTTCGGCATCGGCGAAGGGATGTGGGCGGACGTCGCCACCGTCGCCAACGAAGTCCAGGTCAAATTCCGCATTGCCGCCACCGGCAAATAACCCGTTGTTCATTTTTCCAAGGAGCCTTACATGAAACGTCTTGCCCTCTTCGCCGCACTCGCCGCCGTCTCCGTTGCCGCCCAGGCCGCGCCGGTCACCTACACCATCGACAACAGCCACACCTACCCGTACTTCACCTACAACCACCTGGGCTTCTCGAATCAGACCCACCGCTTCGACAAGACCAGCGGCACCGTGGTGCTCGACCGCAAGGCCAAGACCGGCTCGGTCGACGTGGTCATCGACGCCACCTCGGTCAACACCGGCTATGCGCTGTTCAACGAGCACATCCAGGCGGCCGACTTTTTCGACACGATGGTGTACCCGACTCTCACCTTCAAGTCGACCGGAATGAAATTCAAGGGCGACCAGCCGGTGAGCGTGACGGGCAACCTCACCATCAAGGACGTGACCAAGCCGGTGACGCTGAAGATCACCCACTTCAAGTGCCAGCCACATCCGATGCTGAAAGTCGACGCCTGCGGCGCCAACGCGACCACCACGGTCAAGCGCTCGGAATTCAACATGGGCAAGAACGTGCCCTTTGTCAGCGACGAAGTGACGCTGACCTTGGCGATCGAGGCGGTCAACAAGCCGGCGCAGTAAGCCGGTGCGGCCACAGGTTTTCCTGCTGACTGCAATTTGCTTTTACTCAGGGACACGAATATTTCGCCGGCCCCTTATTGATCCGGCGCGAATTAAACATGACTACCGTTCGCCCTGAGCCTGTCGAAGCACAGCCCTTCGACAGGCTCAGCACGAACGAACTCACGGATAAATCTGGCCGGATCAATAGGCAGCCCTGAACAAGCCCACAATCGTCATTCCGGCGGAAGCCGGGGTGTTTAGTCCCTTACTGTTGAAGCTTGATTGGCCCAACCAATGTGTTGAACTTCGGCCGATGTGCGGCAATGGTGTGCCAAGCATCATGGAATGCAGCTTCGCGCTGTATTGCCATGATCCTAAATTCCTCTGTTACCCCATTTCCAAAGCCAAGCAAGGGGAATGCAAACCGGGAGGAGATGGGATTTTTGGCTTGGCCGCGATGATTCTCTCGACGATGTAGCGCACAAGGGTGCGCCAGCGTTCCGCTTTGGGCAACTGAGGCGCGTTTGCCAGAGCATGGTCGAGACCCTTGCGGACATTGGCGATCATCGACTTGATCTGGTCTCCCGCCGCATGGGTCAAGGTGAGCAGCAAGCGGGACTGACCGGCGTGCTGGGTCAGGCGGGCAACGCCAGAAAGCAGCATGGGACGGCTGGTGATCGCTTCCAGTCGGGTCTTCGGGTGCGCCAGGCGGACATACCAACTCCACCAGTTGTAAATCAGCGCCACCGCCCGTGCCGAGAGGTTGCAGCGCTCAATGTCGTGCGTGGTGTAGCCGCCCCAGCCCCATTGATTCTTCAGTTCGTCGAAGCCGTTCTCGCAGTCAGCCCGATCCCGGTACAACTGGCCCATCGCTTCA
>Ga0208244_100146_pt1 | contig 91400 bp, 97 predicted proteins | sample SubbioCR12Aug_5A_FD_184828 | JGI IMG/M metagenome (GOLD analysis project Ga0208244, IMG submission 184828) | Serpentinite rock and fluid subsurface biosphere microbial communities from McLaughlin Reserve, California, USA - CR12Aug_5A (SPAdes) | ecosystem: Environmental > Terrestrial > Deep... | reverse complement strand
CTTCAGGGCGTCTGTAATCGGCCAGCAGGCTGTCGATCAATTCGTTGCTTACGGTCATTTCTACTCCTCGAAAAGTAATGGCAGTTTCCTGCCAAATGACCGTTTACACAAAATTTCTTACACCCTCTTCCAAACAAGGTTCTAGCGACAGGGACCGCGATAATCACCATGCCCCAAATGAGCATCCAGAGCATTCCTGTTCACCTCGAGGGTCTTGCCTTTATGGCAAACAACAACCTTGTCGCTGTAGGGGTGCGTGGCGCACCCCGCTAGTAACAGCAGTCCCATTATCACGATTGCGATTTTCTTCATACCGCACCTCCTTCCGTCAGCCTGACCAGAATACAGCAATCAATATCCTGCCGAGCCTTTCTCTATGAACTCGATCCTGTAACCGTCCGGGTCTTCAACAAAGGCGATGACCGTAGTGCCATGCATCATGGGCCCCGCCTCACGCATGACCTTGCCGCCCGCCTGTTTCACCTGTTCACAGGCCGCGTAGGCATCATCGACCTCTATCGCCACATGGCCAAAGGCGTTGCCCTTGTCGTAACTTTCAGTGCCCCAGTTATAGGTCAACTCCAGCACAGTATGGTCTTTTTCATCACCATAGCCAACAAACGCCAGTGAAAACATGCCTTCCGGGTAATCATGTCTGCGCAGTAGCTTCATCTTCAGCACATCCTGATAGAACTGGATCGAACGTTCCAGATTGCCGACTCTGAGCATGGTATGCAGCATGCGCATGATAATCCCTCTAGGCTGATTGCTTGTTGGCGGTAAGATTCATGTATTTCGCATAAAGCTCTTCGTGAGTTTCACGCTGGTCCGGATTGAACGGAATGCAATCGATCGGGCAAACCTGCTGGCATTGCGGTTTGCTGAAGTGACCGACACATTCGGTGCAAAGGTCGGGATCGATCTCATAGATCTCCTGCCCCTGATAAATCGCACCGTTGGGGCACTCCGGCTCGCAAACATCGCAGTTGATGCATTCATCGGTAATCATCAGTGCCATAGCGTCAAACCTTGAGTTTCTGTTGAATCGCGACATCGACAACCGATGGCACGAATTTGCTGATATCACCGCCCAGAACAGCAATCTCCCGGACCAGACTGGCCGATATGAACATGTACTGCTCGGAAGGCGTGAGGAATATGGTTTCGACCTCGGGGTAGAGATGGCGGTTCATGCCTGCCAGCTGGAATTCATACTCAAAATCGGAAACGGCGCGCAAACCGCGAATGACGACGAGGGCGCCCTCTTCACGGGCAAACTGCATGAGCAGTCCGGAAAAACCGACCACACGCACATTGGGGCAATCCGCCAGCACTTCTGCCGCCAGCGCCACACGCTCATCCAGATCGAATAGCGGTTTTTTACTGTGGCTTTTGGCCACAGCCACGACCACTTCATCGAACAGGCGCGCGGCACGACGCACGACATCCTCGTGACCGCGAGTAATGGGATCAAAGGTTCCCGGGTAGATGGCTTTATTGATCATGTGAGGATTTTAGCAGGTGATAGAAAACATTGCCCGCTTTGCCATGTTTGACGACCTGCCATTGCGGCGTATCAGCCAAAGCGAACTCCGCCTCGGCATAGATCACGCCATCCGGCGCAAGATGCGAACCGAGCTCTGGCAGCAGCTTGTCGAACCAGCCCTGATTGTAGGGCGGATCAACAAAGATGACATCGAATCGCTGCTGGTCCTGGCTGAGAAAACTCAAGGCATCCTGATTGAATATCTGCGCCTGCTCTGCCTGCAGGTTACGCTGATTCTCCAGCAGCACCCGGTAGGCGACCGGCGACTTTTCCACCATAACCAAGGCTTTGGCGCCACGCGACAAGGCCTCAAAACCCATGGCGCCAGTGCCAGCAAACAGGTCGAGGCAATTCAGGCCATGCATATTCTGCCCGAGCCAGTTAAATACGGCCTGCCTGACGCGGTCAGGAGTCGGCCGCAGACCCGGCGCATCCGGAAAGCGCAGCAAGCGGCTGCGCCATTCGCCACCGCTGATGCGTACCTGATTCGCCGCCTGACCGGAAGATTTCCTACTGCGCTGTGCCAACGATGATAGTCACCAAATTATCTGGATTGATGCGCCGATTGAATGCATCCTTGATCTGCGCTGTGGTCACCTTGTCGACTTCCTTGTTGAAGTCATCAAGATAGCTCAATGGCAGCTTGTAAAAGCCGATGACAGCCAGATAATCCAGTATCTTGGCATTGCTGTCCAGACGTAGCGGAAAGCCACCGATAATGTTCTGCTTGGCAGCCTTCAATTCAGCCTCGGTCACACCCTTCTGCATGAAGCCATCCAGCGTATCGCGCACCACTTTCAGGGCTTCCTCGCCCTGCTCCTTCTTGGTCTGCAGACCGATCTGGAACGGCCCCTCAACCGCCATCGGCATGAAGTAGCTGTAAACGCTATAAACCAGACCGCGCTTTTCTCGCACTTCATGGGTCAGGCGCGAAACGAAACCGCCGCCGCCCAGGATGTAGTTACCGACATAGAGCGGAAAATAGTCAGGGTCGCCACGGCGCACGCCGGGATAACCCAGCACGATATGCGACTGACTGGCCGGATGCTCGATGCGCTGTTCAAACGTCTGCTCCGGCAATTTGACCGCGCTCAGTGCTGGGACAGACGCGGCTTTGGGCAGCGCAGCAGTCAGACGTTCGGCAATCTCGGCAGCCTGCTCACGGCTCATGTCGCCGATCAGGGCAATAACGGCATTATTGGCGCTGTAATAGGTCTGGTAGACCTGCAGCAGATCGGCGCGCTGAATCGCAGCGACTGTTTCCGGTTCACTATTGAAACCATAAGGATGATTGCCATAGATAGCCTTCATGAACGCCTTGCTGGAGATCGAATCCGGCTTGGTCGCCGACTCCTTGAGGTTGGCAATGATGCGGATCTTCTCGCGCTGCAGGATGGCTTCAGGAAAGTCCGGTTGCTGAATGATCTTGCTGTAAATATCCAGCGCCTGTTCACGCTCCGGTAGTTTGCTCAGCGTGCGCAGCTTGAACCCGGCGCGATCCATATCATGATCACCACCAAGGATGGCTCCAATATCGGCCATGCGCCTAGATATCTCCTCCTCATTCATGCCGGCGGCACCGGTCGTCATCATGTGACGGGTGATTGCAGACAATCCGGCTTTTTCCTCTGTATCGCGCGCACTGCCGGCGGCAAAATTGATGCTGATATCGATGATCGGCAGATCATGGTTTTCCACGAAATAGACATCGGCACCAGTACTGGTTTGCCAGTTCTCGATCTTGACCGCTGCATGAGCCTGCAGGCTGAAAGCCAGCGCTGTTGTCAGCATCAAGATGTTTTTAATGGATTGAATGTTAGCGCGCATGAGGATCCACCTGAGACTTGTTGGTTTTTGGTTCTATCGGTTGCGGGTCCAGGATTGCAACGTTCAGAGCATCCCTGACCAGGTACTTTTTGGCGACTTCCTGCACCTGCTCCGGGGTGATTGCTTCCAGTCTGGCCTGGTATTCATCAAGCATTTTCCAGGAATAACCCATGGTTTCCAGCTGGCCGATCTGCATGGCCTGATAAAACATGGAGTCGCGCTTGTAGACATCAGCAGCAATCACCTGCGCTTTTACGCGCTGCAGCTCCTCTGCCGTAACTCCGGATGATTTGATCTTCTCCACTTGCTGCAGCAGCGCAGTTTCGAGGTCGGCAACCGTTTTGCCCTGACTTGGCGTACCTTCCAACAGGAACAGACTCTGACGGCCGCGCGACAACATACTGTAACCGGCACCGGCTTCAATTGCCGTCTGACTGTCACGCACCAGCTCCTGATTCAATCTGGCAGAAGCATTGCCATCCAGCACACCGGCCAGCAGTTCCAGGGCATAGGGCTCCCAGTCGGTTTCCGGATCATTCAAGGCCGGCGCACGGAAACCCATCAAAATATAGGGTAGCTCAGCCTGTGCCTTGACGACGATGCGGCGCTCGCCCTTCTGTTCCGGCTCGCGCTGCGGCTTTCTGTCAGCAACCGGTCGCGACTTGATCGGGCCGAAGTGTTTCTTTGCCAGTTTGTAGACTTCCTGCGGGTCGACATCACCGACCACGACCAGCAGCGCATTGTTGGGGGTGTACCAGTGCTTGTACCATTCCCGGGCATCCGCTGCAGTCATATGCTCCAGATCATTCATCCAGCCGACGATAGGGCGACCGTAAGGATGGGCATTGTAGACCATCGCATTAAACTGCTCGTAGACCTGTGCCTGCGCCTTGTCCTCCGTACGCCAGCGCCGCTCCTCCATGACCACCTTGATCTCCTTGGCGAACTCTTCTTCGGTCAGCACCAGGTTATGCATGCGATCAGCTTCAAGGCGAATGGAAAGCGGCAGTTGGGACTTCTCAAGCTGCTGGAAATAAGCGGTGTAATCGCGCCCGGTAAAGGCATTCTCGCGTCCGCCGGCTGCCGCGATGATGCGGGAAAACTGGCCCGGCTTGATCTCTTTGGTACCTTTGAACATCATGTGCTCGAGCACATGCGCCACCCCGGTCTTGCCGTTGACTTCGTCTATGCTGCCGGCGCGATACCAGACCTGTGAAACCACCACCGGCGAGCGATGGTCCTCCTGAACGATGATGCGCATACCGTTATCGAGCTTGAACTCATGCGTTGCGGCATGCAACAAGCCCGGCAGCATGGCTACCAGCAAAATCAAACCTCGAAATATCACCTTTTTATTCTCCTTGAATTTTCGATACGCGGACTGGGGCGCATTTGATCACAGCGCAGTTGATCGCAGTGCCGCGGCTACGAAACCGAACAGGCATTATGGAAATGCAGGAACGACGTTTCTGACAGACATCCGGCCTTCTTGGTTCAAAGTCCGCGAACCCGACTCGGCATTATAGCCATTTAACCAATGTCTGATTACGACTAGAATAGAGCCCTATGTTCAATATCTTCAAAAAAGACAAAACACCTGTAGCGGTGGAGGAAAATCTGCCGCCCTCACCCGTTGCAGACACTACTGCACCTGCAGCGGAAACACCGGCCTTAAGCTGGACGGAGCGACTCAAACGCAGCCTGAGCAAGACCAGGAGCCAACTTGGCAACCAGTTGGCCGCCTTGTTCAGCGGCGGAAGAATCGACGAAGAAGTCTACGAGGAACTGGAAACCATCCTGCTGACTTCCGACGTCGGCGTTTCGGCAACACAGGCCCTGCTTGATGACATCAGGAACCGCGTCAAGCGCCAGAGCCTGAGCGATACCAGCCAATTGAAGGAGGCACTCAAGCAATCCCTGCTGGAGATGCTGATGCCGCTGCAAAAACCGTTGGATACCGGCAATCACCAGCCTTTCATCATCATGCTGGTCGGCGTCAACGGCGCCGGCAAGACCACGACCATCGGCAAGCTTGCCAATCTGTTCCAGGCGCAGGGCAAGTCGGTGCTTATCGCCGCCGGCGACACCTTCCGGGCTGCCGCCCGTGAGCAACTGCAGGCATGGGGCGAGCGCAATCAGGTGCATGTCGTCAGCAACCAGAGCGGCGATGCGGCGGCTGTGATCTTTGATGCCGTCAACTCGGCCAAGGCCAGAAACATCGACATCGTGCTGGCCGACACCGCAGGGCGTCTGCCGACCCAATTGAACCTGATGGAAGAGATCAGCAAGGTCAAACGCGTCATTGCCAAGGCCATGCCCGATGCGCCGCATGAAATCCTGCTGGTGCTGGATGCCAACACCGGCCAGAACGCCGTGACCCAGGTCAAGGCGTTTGATGATGCACTCAATGTCAGCGGCCTGGTATTGAGCAAACTGGACGGCACCGCCAAGGGTGGTGTCATCGCGGCCATCGCCCAGGCCCGGCCGATCCCCATCCGCTATATCGGGGTGGGTGAAAGTATCGACGACCTGCGTCAGTTCGATGCCGAAGAATTTGTTCAGGCGCTGTTCTCGTGATAAGTTCATGCCCATGATTTTTTCCGGCCAGCCTACCGAACCAGTCACAAGGACGATTCCTGCATGATCCGCTTCGATCAGGTCAGCAAGCGCTATCCCGGCAGCAACCAGGCCCTGCAAAATATCACCTTCAATATCGATCAGGGTGAACTGGTCTATGTCACCGGCCATTCCGGTGCCGGCAAGAGCACCCTGCTCAAACTGATTGCGGCACTAGAGCGCCCCACCAGCGGCACCGTACTCATCAACAATCAGAATATCAGCCATCTACGTAGCGCCGCCGTGCCTTATCTGCGTCGCAAATTCGGCCTGGTCTTTCAGGATCACAAGCTGCTTTACGACCGCAACTGCTATGACAATGTCGCCCTGCCGCTGCATATCAACGGCATCAGCGGCAATGAAGCGGGAAAACGCGTACGCGCGGCCTTGGACAAGGTGGGTCTGCTGGACAAGGAAAAAGCCATGCCTATAACGCTCTCAGGCGGCGAGCAACAGCGACTGGCGATTGCACGTGCGGTCGTCAGCCGACCCGCCATCCTGATTGCCGATGAACCGACTGGTAATCTGGATGAAAACTATGCCGCCGAAATCATGCAACTGTTCAACGCCTTTCAACAGGTCGGCGTCACCGTCATCATCGCCACCCATGATGTGCGCGGCATCAGCCCGCAAGCCAAGGTGCTAAAACTGGATCATGGTCATTTGACCAGCCAGCTGGGTAGCGGACTCGGCAATGAAAACCAGAATGGCACACCCGGAGCGTTTTCATGAAACCCTGGCTGAACCAGCACGCCCAGGCACTCAGTCTGGTGACAAAAAGAATGAAGACACACGCGCTGGCGACCTTCCTCATGTTCATGCTGATGGGCGTCACCCTCTGCCTGCCGGGCACGCTTTACGTCATTGTCGATAATCTGAACCGGCTGGCGGGCAGCATGCAGAGTGATCCGCAGATCAGCCTGTTCCTGAAACTGGACGCTGACGAACAGACCATACGCGAGATTGCCGACAAGCTCGAGGCGCACCCGAATATCGGGAACCATCGTTTTACCAGCAAGGACGAGGCATGGGAGCAGCTGCAACAGAACGCCGAAACGGCGGCTGTGGCCGGAAATCTGGAAAAAAATCCGCTGCCCGATGCCTACTTTGTAACGCCCGCGCCTCTCGTACCGGAAGAAATTGAAAGCCTGCAGGCTGAATTGCAGCAATGGGAGGGCGTGGAGCTGGCGCAACTGGACACCAACTGGATCAAGCGTCTCAATGCAATACTGCAACTGGGCAAAAAAGGCATCCTGGTGCTGGCCGCCCTGCTTGGATTCGCACTGATCGTCATCATCGGCAATACCATACGCCTGCAAATACTCACGCAGCGTGAGGAGATCGAGGTCAGCAAACTGATTGGCGCTACCGACAGTTTCATACGCCGGCCATTCCTTTATGCCGGCACCATTTATGGTCTCGGCGGCGGATTGGTCGCATGGCTGCTGCTGGTCGCCATCATCAGCCTGTTCAATGTCTCCATCACCGACCTGGCCGAACTTTATGCCAGTGGATTCCGGCTTGACCTGCCGTCGCTGGAAACCAGCGTGGCCATCATCGGCAGTGCGGTGTTTCTCAGCTGGCTCGGTTCCTATATCGCCGTTAACCGCTCGCTCGCGCAACTCGATTAAACCCCCGCAGCATGAAAAAGCCGGCGAAGCCGGCTTTCTGAACAATGGAAGTACGGAACCCTTACTTGAAGAAGCGACGGAACCAGCCTTCGTCCTTGTTCTTTTCTTTCTCCGAAATAATGCCGATCATATTGGCACGCACAGATGCCACATAGTCCGCATCATCACGGCGGATGTGATTGATGAGCCAGGAAGTCAGCATGTGGTGAATCTCGTCAACGACATCATCACCCAGCCTGAAACGCTCAAGATATTCATTCACACGGCGTACGAACAGATCATGCACTTTCTTGTGCGGCTTGCAATATTTGTAACCGGCTTCCTCCTGCAGGCTTTCTTCAAAAGCGAAGTGGGACAATGTGTAGTCAACCAACTCATCCAGCACCTTGCCGACGGGTCTCCCTGTCCTGCTTTGCTTTCGCCAGTTCCAGATCATTGATGTAATCGGCGATACGCCTATGTTGCTTGTCGATTACATCGATACCTGTATTTAAATCATCTGTCCACAAAATAGCCAAAACTGCTCTCCTCTCGATCATATAATTTTAGGACGCCCCACACTTTGCATAGTGAGATGACGAACTGGCTGAAGAACCGGAAGGCATTCCAGTATCCAGCAACTCTCCCCGTGAATGTGTGGTGGGAACAGTAGATCACCATTGGCACCAATACAGACGCGCTCATTCGGCTGGCACAGATATTGTTATTTTTCGGGTAACAGGAAGATCACCCGCTCCCTTGATCTGATTTCCATCCAAAGGATTAAGGACATGTATGGCATATAGAAACGACCAATATGCAACTTGATATATATCAAGCAATTGCCGGAATGTGAACGATGAAGAATCAAGCCAGGAGAATGACAACTACTGCAACTTGAATTCAACCGGAATGACAATCTTGAACTCCCGGCCGCGCAGACTGGCAGGAACCGGCAGCGCATCCAGCCCCTTTCTCACCATCTCCAGTGCCTGCCTGTCCAAGGACTTGTAACCGCTGGATTTCAGCACATCCAGACTTTTCAGCTTGCCATCCACGCCGATATGGAAAATCACTTCCAGTTCGCCCTGCTCACCCCGCATTCTGGTGATTTCCGGATAAACGCTGAATTGATTGGCCAATTTCCGAATGGCATGGCCATAGGCATGCCAGAGATAATCATCATCCAGTACAGCCAATCCCGTCGTTTCACCTTCAGGCGAACCGTAAACGGAACCGGTATTGGGTTCCGGCGCAGCACCAAAACCCTCATCGATTGCCGCCACATTTTCCGGCGGAATCTCGGGCACAGTGTATGTCGCTTCGTCAGCCGGACCTTCAGCCGTCAATACCGGCAACGCCTTGCCCTTGCTGACCGTCTCAACCTTTCTGGTTTCCCTGGGTTTGAGCTCGGGCTCGACCACCTTGAATACCGGAATGTCTTCAGGTACAAGCTCTGGTGGTATCTGCTCAAGTTCCGGCGGTGGCGGCGGAAGAAATGCCAGATCAGCATCTATCGTCATTGGAACAGGCTCTCTGCCATTTTCGTCTGCAGTCAACGTACTGATGAACAGCATATGTACAGCCAGCGAGAAAACAAAAGCAATTGCCGTTGTCGCCTTCTCTGGCACATTGCTAATAATGTCTGCCCACTGCGAAATCATCCTGGAAACTGCAATTGGACGTGCCTGAATATGCGTCTGGCGTGTTGTCCGGCAAGGCGCGACGAGGCCGCATGGTCATTCCCTGCAATGAGGAGCAACGCAGCCGGGCGGCGCGACAGGCGTGCAGCCGGGTGCGTAGCGGACTCACCCGAATGGTGAGCTCGAACGAGAGCAAAATTTGATAATTTCATGCGGCTCTCAGGAATGATTCGAGCGGTCAACTGCGGTTTCCAGGATCATATGCATCTTGTCACCATGAGTAGGATAAGGAAGCGGCCTTCGGTATATTTTAAAGACTGGAATGGATACCTGGAAAGCCGACTTTAAATCGCCGGCATCATCGACAATGCAAAGGACATGCATTCATATTAAGGCAGCAACTCTCGATATACATCGGGAGTTTTTCCCGATTAATTTATTTCTGACACAAGCGAGGCCATATTACTCATACAAAGCTCCAGCAGGGCTTCTGGCGGCATCGGACGCCCGATAAAATAGCCCTGCACTTCATCACAGCCGGTTGCCCTGAGGAAATCCAGATGCTCCATGTTCTCTACGCCCTCGGCAGTCACCGGGATACCCAGGGTTTTTGCCATATTGACGATCACTCTAGCCAGGGATGCATTCTCTGGACTGATGGTGATACTCTTCATGAAGGACTGATCGATTTTTATGCGATCAACCGGGAAGCGGCTGAGGTAGCTCAAACTCGAATAACCGGTACCGAAATCGTCCAATGCAACATGTATGCCCAATCCGCGGAGCAGGCCCAACACCAGAACCGCATTTTCCATATCGGCCATCAATGCGTTTTCAGTGATTTCCACCTCGAAATCATGCGGCTCAATGGCATTCTCCTGCAAGGCAGAGAGGATCACTGAAACAAGATTCTTCTGGCGGAATTGACGCGGGGAAACATTGACAGCTATGCGCAAAGTTCTGCCCAGTTTTTCGCGGAAAATGGCCGATTGCTCACAGGCAGTTCTGATCACCCATTCACCTATCGGCACGATGAGTCCAGACTCTTCGGCTAACGGAATAAATTCCATCGGCGAAGCAAACACACCTGGCATCCGCTGCCAGCGAATCAATGCTTCAGCGCCAACAATCATATTGGATTCGAGATCGATTTGTGGTTGATAGAAAAGCTCAAATCCTTCCTGCTCTATCGCAATGCGCATCTCATTTTCAAGATTCAGGCGATTGGAGGCTTGCCGCTCCATATCTGACGTGAAAAACTGAAAATTGTTACGTCCGTGCTTTTTAGCCTGATACATCGACGTATCGGCTTTACGCATCAGCACGGTGAGGTCTTCACCATCCTGGGGGAAAACACAGACGCCAATACTGGCAGTGACGTGAAGCCGATGTTCACCTGCAATAACACTTGGCTCCAGGGCTTGCATTACTTTCTTGAAAACTTTCTCGGTTGCAACTGAATGGTCTATATCCGGCAGCAAAAATGCAAACTCATCCCCCCCCATACGCGCAATCGTGTCGGAGGATCGCACACTGTTAACCAGCCGACTACTGACCTCTTGCAGCAATTGATCGCCGACATGATGACCAAGAGAATCGTTTACATGCTTGAAGTGATCAACATCAAGCAGGGCGATTGCGATGGTCTGTTTATTACGCCGGGCAGTCTCGATAGCGACCTTGACACGGTCGTTAAACAGCGTGCGGTTAGGCAACCCCGTCAGTGCATCATGCAGAGCAACGTGGCGGAAATGTTCTTCCGAACGTTTTTGTTCAGTAATGTCATATGCCACCCCAAGGTATCCATAGACCTGAAATTCACTATCCCGTAATTCCGTCAGCGAAACGCGTACGGGGAAACGTGAGCCGCCTTTACGTATATACGTCCATTCATGCTCATCATGCATGCCCACACGGGCCTTGGCCACAAAGACTTCGAAACCCGGCTCGATTTTGTAGCCCAGTTCGGCACTTAGCTCCATGGCTCGCGCCTGAATCTCTTCAGGGTCATGCAACATGTCCATGGTAAATTTACCCACCAGATCAGTTTCTTCGTACCACAACATCCGCTGTGCGGCATTATTCAAAGCAATGATATTGCCTTCCTTGTCTGTTGCAATAATCGAATAGGGAACGCTGTCGATAATCGCCGACTGGAAACGCTCGGCTTGAATCAAATCACACTCGGTGCGCTTCCTGTCTGTGATATCGCGTGCCGTAAGCGCTATACCGTCACCAAGTTTGACCAACTGGCATTCAAGCCACTGCGGTTTTGACATGGCGGTATCGTCGTGGAATTCATACGAAAGCGGATGCCCTGCTTCAACCACTTCGCAATAGCGTTGAAAGGTTTGCTCGTTCATCAACAGGATAAAGTTGCGGTAAAGCTCGACTCCGACAAATTCATCATGCTCCCTGCCTACCAGTTTGCAGGCACGCAGGTTAAGAAACGTACAGCGAAAATCAGCAATTTCTCCAGCGCCATCCCGCACTGCCTCGAGGATGAAAAACGCATCTTGGTGACTTTCCGAAGCAGCAATGAATTTAGCCTCGGCCTTGTTTAGTTGTACTTGCTTGTTGATCAACTGCTTTAAAAGCAACCTGGCCGCCTTGCTGGAACCCACATAAAACAGCAGGCTGAAAAAAGTGATGGCAGCGGCTGCTTTTAACAAGACCGCACTTTCCATATGAGCAGGGATATTCAACAGCCAGAATACAATCAGCACTATCCCGAACAGGACCAGCATGCTCAAACCCGTCGATAGCCACAACGACTTTGAAAAACCGGCTGAAGATAAAGTATTTCTGATCAATTCATGCTCACTTCATGGTAGGTTTTAGGAGAAGTATCCATCAGCAATCAAGGGCGATCTGTCTCACATGTGCCTTGCGACCTCATCGACATGACTCAGATTCCCAACTCTTCCACCCAGGACAATGCCGCAATATGGAAATCATTCACGCGATTCGGGTCCAGGTGCAGGAGGTTGGCCAGAGAGATAATACGTTCATGATCGGCAGCCTCGCAGGCTTCCGCAAGTTGCAAGAAAGGTCCGTAAACACCCTCACGAGTCAACAGCGCTTCCGTGATGGAATCTGGCAGCTGAACCTTTTCCAACACTTTGTCCATAGGCATTTCGAGAATGACATCCAACATGGAAAACACGCCGACAATAAATAAATTTTCGAGACCGTGTTTATCAAAATAGCCACTGCCAAGCAACTCTGCGAGGCGGCCGCGGGTCACCGAGGTTTTCATCAAGGCAGGGGATGTGGTGTTATCACCAGCAGTTACCATGAGCAAGGTTAACCAGCGGTAAAGTTGTTTTCTGCCCAGAATGGATAGTGCGTGACCAATCGACTGAATCTCGCAGGAAAGCCCGAATCCGACTGAATTGATATAACGCAAAAGCTTGAATGACAAAGCGGAATCGCGCTTGAATCCAGTCTCAATCTCTTTATTATCGGCATCATGGCTGACCATGTTGATGATGTCGAGCACGCACTCATAAGAGGGGTTGATGACTTTTGCGGAGAGCGTTTCCGGTTTGGCGAAATAAAAGCCCTGGAAAAACTCAATACCAATTTTCCGGCAAGCTTCAAGCTGCTCTGAAGTTTCGACTTTTTCCGCCACCAGCCTGGCAGGCAAAGTTTTGTATAGCGCGCAGGCTTTCAGCAGCTCTTCCTCGTTGAGCGCCAGCATATCAATTTTGATATAGTCGGCCAACGCCAGTAGTGGCTGCATCTCAGTTGCAAACATTGGGTTGTCCAGTGAAATCTGGTAACCATGCGAGCGTAAATCCTGGCAGCGCTGCAAGACTGCCTCGGTAGCAGGGACTGTTCTCAGTATCTCCAGCACCGTGCGTCTGGGAGGAAGCAATTCAATCAACTCACCGAGCAACATTTCTTCATTGACGTTAATGAAGGCATATTTATCACCAAGCAACCACTGTCCACCCATATCGCTCAGGGTGTTGACCAACACCCTGGAACAGGCTTTCAGGTCATCTTCAATCACAGCACTCTGAGCATCGGCACTATGCCGGAATAGCAGTTCATAGCCAATAATGGCTTGATCCTTGTCCAGAATGGGTTGACGCCCGATAAAGGCTTCTTCGTGCATGATTCAAACTTTCCATTAATAAAATACTGACTACCGGCCTGCCATCATGCAACCATCCTAGTCAAAACGGCGCGTATCCATTTGGCAGAATAGAGCAGTTTTTAATAGTTATATCGGCAGGAAACGTTCAAGGTTTAATTTTTATTTCAGCGCCATCATTCGCATTCTCTGGCGCGGAATACAGCACCATGATGGAAACACGGCGGTTCCTTGCGCGCCCTTCTGCCGTATCATTATTTCCGAAAGGTTGGGCCGAGCCGTAACCTACCGCGCTCAAGCGTTGCTCTGCTATGCCGCTCTGCTCCAGAAGGCGAACAACACTGCTGGCACGTACAGCCGACAGTTCCCAGTTGGAATAGAACAGATAATTGCGAATGGGGATGTTGTCGGTGTGACCTTCCACCTGAATGGCATTGGGTTTCCCCGCCAGCATGCCAGCCACTTCAAGCAGCGGCGGCAAGGCACCGACTTCCAGATCAGCCGAACCCGGTGCGAAGAGCACGCTACTCTCGATATCAATCCGGATGCCGCGATTGTTTTGCAACACACGTACGCTGCCCTGCTCAATCAGCGGCGATAGTGCCCGGGATACATCAAGCGCCATGGCGGTCATGGCTTCCCGCTCGCGGCGCCATTTTTCATTACGCATTTGAACCGCGGCAAAAGGCTTGATGAAAGAATCGCCGGACCGCGGCTCGATTCCCTCCGGAATCCCTTCCAGCTTGCCTTGCGAACCGCCTTCAAGTTGTCCTTCCCGCACCAGCTTGCTCGAACCGAATGCACTGCCGAGTGAATTGGCCAGTTGCTTGTATTTATTCTGATTAACCGCAGATACAGCGTACATCACCACAAAAAAAGCGAACAACAGGGTAATGAAATCAGCGTATGAAACCAGCCAGCGGTCGTGATTTTCACGTTCGATTTCAAATTTTTTCCTGCGGCTCATATCAAGGGCTAACTTTTATGACTGACTTTTATAGCCTGACATACGGTCTTCCAGCAGGCGCTGAGGGTCGCCGCCTGCAATCGCAACGATCGCATCGACCATCATTTCCCGGCGCGACACCTCGTTCTGGATATGACGGCGAAGTTTGTAGGCAATCGGCAAAAACACCAGATTGGCGAAACCGACCCCATAAATCGTCGCAACGAAAGCAACAGCAATACCGCTACCCAGCATATCCGGATCAGACAGATTTTCCATCACGTGTATCAAGCCCAATACCGCACCGATAATACCGACGGTTGGTGCATAACCACCGGCCGCATCCCAGACCTTTGCGGCGTTCCTGAGATTGGCCTCGTAATAATCAAGCTCGATATTGCAAATTTCCCGTATTTTTTCCGGTGGAATACCGTCGATCATCAGTCGCAAGGCTTTTTTAACAAACAAGTCTTTTTCAGCATTCATGTGCGGCTCAAGCATCAGGACGCCCTCCTTACGCGCCAGCATTGTCCACAAATTGATTTTTCTGCTGATCAGCTGCATATCAGTTTTGGGCGGTACAAAAATCCACCCCAATACCTTCAAACCAAGGATGAAATGCTTGAGTTCGGTTTGCAACAGAACCGCCCCCATCGTGCCGAAGAACACAATGATGAAAGCAGCGGGCTGTAACAATGAGGAAAGCGTGCCACCTTCCAGCGATTGCCCGACCAGAATGGCAGCAACCGCCAATAACAGACCGATTAAGCTACCCCAGTCCATGCCTGCTCTTTCAGTTTCGCACGCAACCTGGCAATAGCCTGGCTATGCATTTGACAGACACGTGATTCCGATACGTTCAGAACAGCGCCAATTTCCTTAAGATTGAGCTCTTCCCCATAATAGAGCCCCATCAGGATACGTTCACGCTCAGGCAGTGAATCAATCACTTCGACCAGGGCTTCCTTAAAGCCTTCCGACATCAGTGCTTGCAGTGGATCGCCCCCTGCATCGGATAAATGACGATCAAGAAAATGGTCGCCGCCATCGGAATCATGAAAGTCTTCGTAATAGACCAGTTGATGGCCGCTGCAATCTCCCAGCATTTCGTAATACTCATCCAGCGTGCATTTGAGATGCCTGGCTACTTCCGTTTCACTCGGCGGACGACCGTATTGCTGCTGCAGCGCATTAATCGCCTCTTCCACCTGGCGCATCTTTTTGCGCAAACCCCGCGGCAGCCAGTCCGCACTACGCAACTCATCCAGCATGGCCCCATGAATACGTTGTGAAGCGTAGGTTTCAAATTGTGCGCCATGCGTATCCTCATAATTATTGACTGCGCTAAGCAGCCCCATCATGCCAGCCTGTATAAGGTCATCCACTTCCACGCTAGGGGGCAACCTGGCCTTTAGCCGGTAAGCGAGTTTCTTGACCAGTGGCGCATGCTTTTTCAGCAAATCGTCTTTCTGGTCATTTTTTCCGTGTATGTTATACATGATCCACCTTCCTTTTACGGGTACCCGGATTGAGCAGCATCATCCCGCAACACAAGCATCGCGGCCGAAATCGAAGCGTTTCGCCAGGTCTTTGAATGCAGTTGATGCCAAAGCCCGCGGAAAAGCCTCAACCACCGGACGGCCAAGCTTGCTGGCCTGCTTGAAATATTCGTCCGGTGGAATCGACCCCATGTAATCCAGCCTGACCGACAGGTAGCGCCGCGCCACTTGCGACAAGTGATTGAACAGGCGCTCGGCTTCCGCAGCCTGGACATCCGTCATCAGAACCCCGAAAGAACGGCAGCCCAACTGGTTGTATACCTGCTTGATCTGGCAATAAGCCTGCTTGACTGCATCCGGATGATTGTTGAGCTGAATAACAATCTCGCCTTCATTCAGCATGGCTAATGGCAAAGTATCTTCGCTGGTGAGTTCTGCATCGACCAATAGCACATCGAACTGATTAGCCAGGTCCGCCAGCAGTTTATTCAGGGCATGATTCACTTCTTGCGTCATGCCGCTGCGCAGTTGCTTGATGGTCATTAGCTGAGCCACCGAAAACCCCTGGCCTGCCAGCCTGATCGCCCCCTTCAGGCTGGCCTGATCCACCGCCACAGCAGACAGCGGGTGCAAGCCACTGACGCCATATGCCTGCATGGATTGCCGTGAATCTGCATTGATCACCAGGACCTCGCTGCCTTGACGCTGCAGGGAGACGGCCAGGTTGATCAACATGCGGGATTTATCAAACCCGGCGCTTGCCGACAGTACGGAAAACACCCTGGGCTGCGGGCCTGCCATGATCTTGCGCAAACCGTCGGCCTGGTCATCATGATTTGCATAGGGATTAGCCAAGGCTCAACTCCTTTGCTGAAGTTCTGGCGGCATGCGCCATCAGTAAAGGCAGATCTTCATCACGGAACTGGAAAGGCTTGCCGGCAGGACTTTTTCTCAATTTGAATGCGTGATGCACCAGCATTTTCCTGTTCGCAACATGCAGGTCTTCCGGCACACGCTGGCCATTGGCAACGTAGTAGAGGCGCAACTTCTCGCGCACGATGACATCCAGGGCACTGCCTATCGTTGCGGCTTCATCCAGTTTGGTCATAATGCAACCGGCCAGGCCCTTGCCGCGATAAGCATTGACGACATCCATCAGGGTTTCGCCGGTGCTTGTCGCGTTGATGCACAGCAGGCGTTTGATGTGATTGCCCGCCCCCGCCAGCATGGCAATTTGTCTGGTCACCATCTCATCACGCTGATTGACGCCTACGGTGTCAATCAGGATGGTGTGCTTGCCCTTCAACTCCTCAAGTGCAATCTTCAGGTCCACCTCATCTTTCACTGCATGTACCATCACACCCAGAATCTTGCCGTAGATGCGCAATTGTTCATGCCCGCCGATACGGTAGGCATCGGTAGTAATCAGGCCCAACTTGGCTGCGCCGTGTTTCATGACAACGCGTGCGGCCAGTTTGGCTGTAGTCGTGGTCTTGCCAACGCCCGTTGGGCCGATCAGTGCGAATACCCCGCCCTTATCCAGCAGGTCACTTTCATCATCAATCGTATTGAGGTTTTTCTCGAGCACAGACTTTGCCCAATTCAGTGCACTATCATGATTCTGTGCCTGCGCCTGATCCTGCGTCAGATTCTCTGCGATCTGACGAGCCAAACCGGCGCCGAAACCTGCACTTAGCAACCTGCGCAGCAATACCGAGGCGGCCGGACTGCGGCGTTGCGTGTTCTCCCAAACCAGTTCCGTGAGTTGCGACTCAATCACACCGCGCATGGAACGCACTTCCGACATCAGTTTTTCAAATTCAGGGGCTGATTGTTCCGATGGCTTTACTGCAGCGCGGGCCTGAACTGCTGGGGTAGCCGGGAGCCTGGTTGCCGCCGGTTTAAGCAGCTGTTGTTTGTGCGCTTCCGATACGAATTGCACGGGCTTGGTTACAGCTGGTTTTGCAAAAACCGGCTCAGATTCATGTAAAGGATTCTTGCGACCGGATAATGCTGCGAGCTTTTCCGGCGACAGGGCTTCATCTTCCAGCGCCGCATCATCCTCAATCAGGATTTTCTTTGGCTTGGCGCTAACTGCAGGTTCCGCAAACGGCTGCCGGCCGTTGCCAAAACTGAGCGACTCCTGCGCCACCAGGTTGTCCATCTCTGCGCCATCCAGGGCCAGAATTTCATTGCCGCCGTTGACCGCCTTGTTGGAAAGAATCACCGCATCCGGCCCCAATGCCTTTCTTACCATGGCAAGGGCTTCGCGGGAATTGCTGGCGAAAAATCGTTTAACGTTCATGCTTGACCTCCAATAAGACTAGTCACACGTATGGTTTTTGAATCGGGAAGTTCATCATGCGAAAGCACGCGCAGATGAGGAATGGCACGGCGAAGGAATTTCGCCAGCACCGCTCGTAAAGGTGCCGGCACCAGCAATACTGGTGTCATCCCCATTTGTTCCTGTTGCTTGGCTGCACGTTCGGTTTTCGATGCCAGGGTCTCGGCCAGGCCGGGCTCAATCGCCGCTTTCTCAGCGCCGGCTTGCATTGCTTGCAACAGCAGGTTTTCCAGTTGATGGTCGAAGGTCATGACGGAAACTTCATCACCTTCAGGGAATAGTTGCTGAACAATGGCCCGCCCAAGTTGCACGCGGACGACAGCAGTCAAATCTTCGGCATCCGCCATGCGTGGCGCGTGTTCGGACAGGGTTTCAATAATGGTACGCATATCACGGATATGCACGCTTTCGGCCAGCAAGTTCTGCAGCACTTTCTGTACGGTAGAAAGCGGCATGGTCTTGGGCACCAGATCCTCGATCAGTCTGGGGGATTCCTGGGCCAAGTGGTCGAGCAGTTGCTGCACTTCCTGGCGGCCCAACAGCTCGGCGGCATGCTGGCCGATAACATGATTCAGGTGCGTAGCAATCACGGTACTGGCGTCAACCACGGTATAACCCATGCCCTGGGCCTGGTCGCGCAACTCGCTTTCGATCCAGACCGCCGGCAGGCCAAAAGCGGGATCCCTGGTTTGCGTACCCGGCAGGGAACCAGCCACCATACCCGGATCAATTGCCAGGAACTGGTTGTTGATCGCTTCGCCCTTGGCAATCTCCACACCTTTCATGGTGATGCGATAAGCTGAAGGTTTCAGTTCCAGATTGTCGCGAATATGGACAGGCGGCGTGAGAAAGCCGACTTCCTGCGCAAATTTCTTGCGTATGCCTTTAATACGTTTGAGCAGGTCGCCGCCCTGATTCTTGTCTACCAATGAAATCAGGCGATAGCCGACTTCCAGCCCAAGCACATCGACCGGCATGACATCGTTCCAGCTGGCTTCCTCGCTTTCTGCATTCAGCATGGGACTTTCTTCATCTGCGGACTGCTGGACCATGGCAGCAGCCTTGTGGCTGGCGATGAAATAGGCAGCGCCAGCCAGTATGCTGGCGAGTGTAAGGAAGGCAAAATTGGGCATGCCTGGGATAATGCCCATGCCTCCCAGAATGCCGGCGGCAATATAGAGCAGCCGAGGATTGGAAAACAATTGGCTGACCAGCTGATTGCCAATGTCCTGATCATTGGCAACGCGTGAAACCACAACGCCGGCGGCGGTGGAAATAATCAGCGAAGGAATCTGCGCGACAAGTCCGTCGCCGATTGCCAACAAGGTGTAATTCTTGACCGCGACATCAAAGGCCAGGTCGTGCTGCACCATACCGACGATCAGACCGCCAATGATATTGATCAAAGTCACCAGGATGCCGGCAATCGCATCGCCGCGCACATATTTACTGGCGCCATCCATGGCACCGTAGAATTCGGATTCCTGGCCGATTTCAGTACGGCGGCGACGTGCTTCTTCTTCACCAATCAAGCCTGCGTTCAAGTCAGCATCAATCGCCATTTGCTTGCCGGGCATCGCATCCAGGGTAAACCGTGCGCCGACTTCGGCAATACGGCCTGCACCTTTGGTAACCACAATGAAGTTGATAATGGTCAGAATCACAAAGACGACAATACCAACTGTGTAATTGCCACCGATCAGGAAATGACCAAAGGACTCGATCACCTTGCCGGCGGCATCCGGGCCGGCATGACCCTCAGTCAGCACCACGCGGGTGGAAGCCACGTTGAGCGAAAGGCGCAACATGGTGGTGACCAGCAGCACGATCGGGAAGGCAATAAAATCGAGCGGCTTGGAAGTATTGAGACTGATCAGTAAAACAATGATGGATAGCGCGATATTGAAACTGAACAGCACATCCAGGGCGATGGCTGGCAATGGCAATATCATCATCGCCAGCAACATGACGATAATCAGCGGTGCGGCAACTGCAGCGCCGGCTTTAGCGTTGAGCCAAACTGGCAGGTTCAAGCCGTTCATGCGGAAGCTCCTGCCAGAGTATGTGGATCAAGTTCATCAGGTACTTCCAGCACATCCGGCTGCCGGGGCTGCAAGCCACCGTCTTTATTGAAAATGCGCATCTGATAGACATAGGCCAGGACTTCTGCAACCGCAGCATAAAGCGCTTCCGGAATCGCATCACCCAAATCGGTGTGGGCATAAAGTGCACGTGCCAGTTTGGGAGATTCCAGCACGCTGACTTTATGTTCAGCGGCAATCTCGCGTATCTTCAAGGCAATGGCATCTGCACCCTTGGCCACAACCACAGGCGCGCGCATGCTGTCATTTTTATATTTGATGGCGACGGCATAGTGCGTCGGGTTGGTCACCACGACATCCGCATTGGGAATCTCCGCCATCATGCGGCGGCGCGCCATTTCACGTTGCTGCTGGCGAATTCTGGCTTTGATCTCGGGGTTGCCTTCTGTTTCCTTGTTCTCCTGACGCACGTCCTGCTTGGTCATTTTGAGCTTGTTGGCGTAACTCCATAATTGATACGGCACATCTACCGCTGCAATCAGCACCAGGGAACTGGCAATCGCAATCATGGTGACAAGGATGAGATAGGCGGTGCTGGTTAATGCTTCATTCAAAGGCAGCAAAGGCAACATCAACACATCGTCGATTTCAGCCGCCACAACAAAAAATGCGACCGAACCTACCAATGTGGCTTTGACAACCGCCTTGAAAAACTCCATGGCGGCATTTTTTGAAACCAGGTTCTTGATACCGCTGAGGGGATTCAGTTTATTGAACTTGGGAATCAAGGCCTTGCTACTGACATTCCAACCGCCCAGCAGCACCGGTGAAGCGATAGCGATGAATACAACCAGACCCGCCAGGGGCAGGAAAGCCCAAAGCAGCTCCATCAAATTTTGCACGATGCTGACTATCAGCAAACCGGGCTCAAAAACGAGATTTCGCGGCAAAGTCAAACCGGCCGCCATATTGGTCTTGAGTGCCTGTGTCAGTTGTGTGCCGGACGCCCAGACACCGACAAGCACAGTGAGCAGTACAGATACCGTTGCCAGTTCTTTCGAGCGCGGCACATCGCCATCCTCACGCGCTTTTTCAATGCGCTTGGGCGTCGCCTGTTCCGTTTTCTCCAAATCGCTGTCTTCTGCCATACCAGCCCCAATTGATTGAGTCGATCAACTACCCATCGACGGTCTTCCATTGGAACCATTATTGATGAAGCCAGGAATTTCGAATCGGGGGAATAAAAGGGTGAATAGCCTCTTATTGATTCAATGCAGCATGAACAGGCTGAGTATGGCATGGCAGTTTGGCGATTGCCGGAAATCCTGATTACTCAGGATGAAACCGGCAATACAGGGAAGCGAACCAACACGAACTGATAACTTAAAACCCCAGGCTATCCAGCAAATCATCGACTTGCTCCTGCCCGCTTACTGCATCCGGCGTTTTTTCAGGTGCAATTTGCGGCCCGTTCATCAAGCTGTCCGATTCTTTTTTAGCAGATGGATTAAAGTCTATCAGCACCTGTACCAGCTGTGTTTCCAGATCCTGTGCCAATTGCGTCACGCGCTTGATGACCTGACCGGTCAGGTCCTGGAAATCCTGCGCCATCATGATATCCATCAGCTGTTCTTTCGACTGATTGGCACCTTGTGAAGCCTCATCCAGAAATGCAATCGTGCGCTCGGCCAGTTGGTCGTAATCGCTCTTCATGGATGGCGTAGTGAGTATTTTCTGCCATTCCTGTTTAAGCGCCTGACCATCGCCCTCTATTCTGGATTGAATCGGAAGCGCGATATCGGTCGCATTAAGCACCCGTTGCGCCGCCTGCTCTGTCATCCGCACCACATAGTTCAGGCGATCACGGGCATCCGGTATCTCCTGGGTAACTTCTTCCAGGGCTTTATCCAGACCCAGACCACGCAAACTGTCATGCAATATGCGCGTCATGTAACCGATACGTGCAATGACCTCATCCTTGGCGCCAGAGGCTGGCAGCGCAAGTTCTGCGTTACTTAACTGTGATACCGGTTGCACTTGCATTATCAAGCCCCGATTTTTTCAAAAATTTTTGCGAGTTTTTCATCCAGGGTTGCTGCAGTAAAAGGCTTGACCACATAGCCATTGGCACCAGCCTGGGCGGCGGCAATGATGTTTTCCTTTTTGGCTTCAGCCGTCACCATGAGGACAGGTAAAGAAGACAATTTGGGATCGGCACGAATATGCTGCAGCATTGTGAGTCCATCCATATTCGGCATATTCCAGTCCGATACGACAAAGTCGTAATTCCCGGCCTGCAGCATGGAAAGCCCCATGGCACCATCTTCCGCCTCGTCCACATTGGCATAACCCAGCTCTTTCAGCAGGTTCTTGACAATACGGCGCATGGTAGAGAAATCATCTACCACCAGAAATTTTGTATTTGGATTTGCCATCTGAGACTCCGTTAAAAACTTGATATTCCAATGCTGTCACACTGACCGCACAATGACGCATTACACGCTTGTCATCATTATCGGCAGAACCGGCAAAACCTTAAGTCCGAAAAACGGGGATAAAACACCTCTTAACAGCTTTTTGAAAGCACGCCGTTTGCATGGCGTGCAATTAACCTGAAAAACGCAGTTAGCCACAGAGAACTCAGAGTTCCCAGAGAAAAAACCAGAGGTTGCCGGAATCATGATTTCCACTTATCAGGCGCCCCCTCAACACCACGCAATCCGCCTTGTCTCTATGTTGGCGCCAACAATAGGCGCTTCAGCGCCATTGGTGGCGGACATGCACCATGCGGGCACTCTGTGAACTCTGTGGCTTGAATTACGATTTTCAGGATTAACTCAAGTACCAATCAAACCCGGAGCGCGCGGCTGGTATCCAGTGCAAGGTAATTCATGACCCTGGTTGGCAAACTGTCCAACGGCAACACTTCGTGCACCCCGCCCCGCGCGATGGCTTCCTTCGGCATGCCGAATACCACACAACTCGCTTCATCCTGCGAGAAGTTGTAAGCACCAGCTTCACGCATTCTGAGCATGCCTGCGGCGCCGTCTTTTCCCATGCCGGTCAGTATCACGCCGATCGCGTTCTTGCCGGCATGCAAGGCTGCAGAATCGAACAACACATCGACCGATGGCTTATGTCGATTGACCGGCGGGGCATCGCTCAGCTCGGTCATGTAGTTCGCACCGCTGCGCGTCAACAACAAATGCGCATCGCCCGGGGCAATGTAAGCATGGCCCGGCAGGATACGTTCGCCACCTTCCGCCTCCTTCACCGAGATTTTGCACAAGCCATCGAGACGATTGGCAAAGGATTTTGTAAAGCCGGCGGGCATATGCTGCGTGATGAGTATGCCCGGACAATCCGATGGCATTTCCATCAGGAACGATTTGATCGCCTCAGTGCCGCCGGTTGATGCACCGACAATAATCAGCTTCTCGCTGCTGAGCAGGCGGTTGCCTAATAACGGCAGCACGGCAGACTTGTTGTGAACGGCAGACCTGGTCTGGATACGCGCTTTGGAGGCGATACGGATTTTGTTGGTAATCATATCGGTGTACTCGCGCATGCCGTCGGCAATCGACAGCTTGGGCTTGGTGACAAAATCAATCGCACCCAATTCCAGGGCGCGCATGGTGACTTCAGAACCTTTTTCCGTGAGTGAAGACACCATCACCACGGGCATGGGACGCAGCCGCATGAGCTTTTCCAGAAACTCCAGGCCATCCATTTTCGGCATTTCCACATCCAGCGTAAGCACATCCGGGTTGTGCTGCTTGATGAGTTCGCGCGCGATCAGGGGGTCCGGTGCGGCGGCCACGACCTGCATATCCGGCTGGCTATTGATAATTTCCGTCATCAGGCTGCGTATCAACGCAGAATCATCGACGATCAGGACTTTGGTTTTTATCATTACATCCTCTGCTTCCGTCTTTCAAAACAATTCCACTTCACCCGCCACCGTATTGGTTTTAAGGCGGGTGGCATAACTCTGTTCGCGTATGACGATGGTGTTGTTGTGCATTTCCTTGAGTTTCTTCACCAGGACGCGTCCCGTTGCGGGGAAAAAGTAAACTTTTCGCGGATAGATATCATTGAGGTCTTCCCCGGTGATCTTGACATTCTCTGCCGCCAGGAAGTCTTTGACGAACTGTGCATTTCGTTCACCGACATTGGTCGTGGCGAACGCCCTCAGCACATTGCCGCCGCCGAAAATCTTGGCTTCGAGGTTCTGGCGGCGCGCCCCGTTCTTCAGTAACTGGTTGATCAACACTTCCATCGCATAGACGCCATAGCGCATGGATGGCGAGACCACACTATCGTCACCGCCGCTATCCGGCAGCATGAAATGATTCATGCCGCCTATGCCGCTGACACTGTCCCGGATGCAAGCAGAAACGCATGAACCGAGCACGGTAACAATCAGCATGTTTTTATCGGTGCAATAATATTCGCCGGGTAATATCTTGGCGGCCTCGCACTCGAATGTGCGGTCGTAATAAAGATTGCTCGACAACTCTTCTTCGTAACCCCGGCTCATGGTCTGCTATTTACCGCTATTCAGAATGAGCCCTGCTCAACTCATAGACAGTCTTGCCCCTGAGCCTGAACGCCTTGGTGGAATAAAGAAAATTCTCGGAATGCCCCCCGAACAACAGGGCATCCGGCTTCATCAGGGGTGCAAACCGGTTGAGTATGGTGCTCTGCGTCTGCTTATCGAAGTAAATCATGACATTGCGGCAGAAAATCACATCGAACTGTCCGTTCAACGGCCATTCCGGCGCGAGCAGGTTCAGCGGCTTGAAGGTAATCATGGAACGCAACTCATTGCGCACCCTGACCTGGCCGGCCTTGTCACCAGTGCCCTTCAGAAAAAAACGCTTCAGCCGCTGTTCGGAAAGTTTATCCACTCGTTCCCACGGGTAGACGCCGCGTTCGGCAGTGGCCAGCACATTGGTATCGATATCTGTCGCAATGATCTCAACCGGCGGTTTCAAGGTATTGAAAGCCTCGCAGGCCGTCATGGCGATGGTGTAGGGTTCTTCACCGGTAGAAGCAGCTGAACACCAGATCGAAATCGGTTTTTTGATCTTGAGCAGATGCTCGGCAAGAATCGGGAAGTGATGTGCTTCTCGATAAAATGAAGTGAGATTGGTGGTCAATGCATTGGTGAAAGCCTCCCACTCTGAAGCATCCTCCGATGTTTCGAGCCGGTCCAGATAATCATCAAAAGAACGCAGTTCAACTGCACGCAACCTTCTGGCAACACGGCTATAAACCATATCGCGCTTGGCATCGGACAGGGAAATACCCGCGTGCTGGTATATCAGTTTGCGAACTCGCTGAAAATCCCGCTCCGTAAAGCTGAATTCGCGGTCTGGAATATTTTCTTCTCTCTGGACCAGCATATGCGATTCCCGATTCATCTTCGTTGTTAAAACAATCCGGGCTGAGCCATCACCCGGAGCCAGATTGAAGTCATGCACCACATCGCTCAAAACTCCTCCCAATCGCCATTGTCAGTCCCGGTTTTTGCCGACATGCCTGATGCCACCACAGATGCCCCGGATTCAATCCTTGCCTGCATTTCATGAAGCGCCTTGACCGTTCGATTGGAATTTCTCGAAAAATCCGCACCCAGAAGTTTCTTTGCTTCGTCAATCTGGCGACGCTCAACGGCCTCTACGATTGCACCTACACTCTTGTGGAATTCAGCATGAACCTGGCGCAAATCCCTGTATTCTGGCAACGATCCATACTTTTGCGCATCGCCATAAAGCCATTTTCCGAGATCGCATTTGTCATCACATGATACGGCTCCGACATCAAAATGCTCATGCGATCTGCCATTGATATAATCGACCAGTCGCATCTTCCACTTGGCATGCGCCTGCTCGGCTTCCTTGAACGAGAATTTCTTCAGGGGAACGGATTTGCGGGTAACGACATTCAAGTTGCGTTTTCCTGCAGCGCCTGTTGATTCGCCACCCAGCTTGAACACCCCGACCGCAGCATTCATTTCCTCCGCCTGTTCCATCAGAGATTCGGCAGCAGCAGCAGCCTGCTCGACCAGGGCGGCATTCTGTTGCGTGACTTCGTCCATCTGTGTCACGGCACTGTTAACCTGGTCGATGCCGGAACTCTGTTCGACCGAGGCGGCGGCAATCTCGCCGATGATGTCGGCGACACGTTTGACCGAGCTGACGATCTCTTCCATGGTCTTGCCGGCGTTCTCAACGAGGGTGGTGCCTTCGCTGGTTTTGTCGACGGAGTCGGTGATGAGGCCTTTGATTTCCTTGGCGGCACTGGCCGAGCGTTGGGCGAGGTTGCGCACTTCGCCTGCCACGACGGCAAAGCCGCGGCCTTGTTCGCCGGCCCGGGCCGCTTCAACGGCGGCATTCAGCGCGAGGATGTTGGTCTGGAAGGCGATGCCGTCGATGACGCTGATGATGTCTTCGATCTTTTTGGCGCTGTCGTTGATGGCGCTCATGGTGCCAACCACTTGCTGCACGACTTCGCCGCCTTTGACGGCGACGCTGGAGGCGGTCATGGCAAGCTGGTTGGCTTGCTTGGCGTTCTCGGCGTTCTGTTTCACGGTGGAGGCGAGTTCTTCCATGCTGGAGGCGGTCTGTTCCAGGCTGGAGGCTTGTTCTTCCGTCCGTTGCGAGAGGTCGGTGTTGCCTTGCGCGATCTCTTTGGCTGCCGTGTTGATGGTCTCGGCCGCGGTTTTAATGGTGACGATCGGGTTGACGATCATTTCCAGCGTTTCATTGACGCCTTCGATGATCTTGCGGAAGTCGCCCTGATGACGTCCGGCATCGGCACGGACCGTGACGCGACCGTCGCGCGCGGCTTCGGCGAGTAATTGTGCATCCTCGTTCAACGCTTTCAGGTTGCTGCGCACTTGTTCAATGGCTTCATTTACAAATGCCTTTTTGCCCGGGAACTGTTCCAGCGGCGCATCAAAATCGCCCTCGCCAAATGCCTTGACGACAGCCAGCGCCTTCTCGGTGAGATCTATCTGACCAGCCACGATGGCATTGACTGCCGTGGCAATTTCATTGAAGCCGCCCTTGAACATATGGGCATGCAGGTTCATGTCGATGTTGCCCTGCTCATGTTCGTCAGTCACCCATTTCACCGAGTCCAGAATGCCTTGCATCTTGCCCTTGAGGCGGTCCAGATTCTTGTTGATTTCCTCCTTCTTGCCAGGGTACTGCCGGATTTCCACGGCAAAATCCCCATCGCCGAGAGCTCGCATGACCTGGATCATTTCTTCCTTCTCATGAACATGGGCACCAACCATGGTGTTCACGCCGCGAACCATTTCAGCATATGCACCCTGGAACTTGCTTTCATCCAGACGCACGTCCACATCTCCGGCATCATGCTCGCGAGACATATATTTCATGTCTTCAATAAATGCCTTGATATTGCTGCGCAGACCTTCGACACCTTCGTTGATGAAAGCAATCTGGCCGGAGAATCTTTCCAGCGGCGCATCGAAATTGCCTTTTGAGAACTCACCGATACACTGGGTCACCTTGCGCATAACCTCGGCCTGATTTTCCGCCATGTTGTTGACATTCTCCGCCATGGTACGGAAGCTGCCGTCGAACCGGTTGACATCCATCCTCACAGCGATGTTGCCCGCCTTGTTCTCACTGGCCATATGGCTCTGTTCTGCAATGACGGATTTGATCACCTGCTGCATGTTATGCATGGCAGCCATCAGGCTGGTTTTGTCACCAGACTCAAGTGCGATGGAGGTAGAAACATCGCCACGTGCGATCTTGCTCGCGATATCGGCGGCCAGTGCCGGCTCGCCACCAAGCTGACGCATTAAACGACGGATTATCAAATAACCAAATATCGCCATCATCAATACAATCAGGACTGTCATGGCCAACGAAATACGGTTGGCCTGCTCGAAGACAAGCTGTGCATTCGCGGCTTTATCCTGTGCAATCTTGCTGTTGTAGGCGACGATCTCATTGATGGCGTTGTTCCCGCCCCTTGCCTCATTGGCAATATCAACATACAGATCGCGCGCAAGATCCACATCACCTGCACGCGAAGCGGCAAGAATGGCATCCATCTTAGGGTAGTAGCGGCCTACCATCTCCTTCACATTGCTCAACAATGCCCTGTCAGTATCATCGGCAATCAGCTGCTCATATTTTTGGTAATTTTCTTCCAGCTGCTGGCGAAACCGCTCTATATCGGCTTCGGTTTCCAGCTTCATGGCCGGATCGGTATGCAGGATATGCCGTGATACCCAGATGCGCAGTGTGTTGAATGTCAGACTGATGTCATTCAGTACGGCAACGCTCGGCAAACTATTCACATTGGAGTAATTGGCCTCTTCATAGACCTTGCCCACCTGGTAATAGCTGATGGCAGCCAATGCGGCAAACCCGATAGAAGCACTCAATATCAATGCATATACACGCTGCGCGACCGTCATTTCCTACTCCTTCTCCATAATCACTCTAATTGTTCAGTGCAGTCTATATCGACATCCGCCCGCTTAAATTCCGGATTAGCCGGGCGAAATCCCCTTAATTCTGGAAACCGTAATTCAAGCCACAGAGTTCACAGAGTACCCGCATGGTGCATGTCCGCCACCAACTGAGGCAAAGCCGATTGCGTGTACTGAGAGTGTCACCCGACAGCTGGAGGCCATGACTCCGGCAACCTCTGGTTTTTTTCTCTGTGAACTCTGTGTTCTCTGTGGCTAACTGCGTTTTTCAGGTTAATTGTTCATTTCCCCGATGGCAGCCAGGCGTACTGGCAAAGCGCCATTTTGTATGCCGGTTTTTCTTGCGGCTTTTAGCTTGTTTAGTCCTTAACGGCAGCTTGCATAAGGTTCTTGAGCCATCAGACCCATTCGTTCAAAAAGAAAAGACTGCAAATTGCAGCCTTTTCTTTCCGGCACCCGTTGTACCCGGTGAACTCTGCGGCTAACTGCGTTCTTCAGCTTAAATTCAATACGTTCTAGAACTCCTCCCAATCACCGTCATCCGTGCCGGTCTTGGCAGGTTTGGCTGCCTTCATGGCGGCGCCAGGCGCAGGACGACTGGTCTTGACGATCTTCATCGCGGCAGGGCTTGATGCCGAGTGCGCACTTTCCAGCTTGAACACGCCGACCGCGGCATTCATTTCCTCCGCCTGTTCCATCAGGGATTCGGCAGCAGCAGCCTGCTCGACCAGGGCGGCATTCTGTTGCGTGACTTCGTCCATCTGTGTCACGGCGCTGTTGACCTGGTCAATACCGGAGCTCTGTTCGACCGAGGCGGCGGCAATCTCGCCGATGATGTCGGTAACCCGTTTGACCGAGCTGACGATCTCTTCCATGGTCTTGCCGGCGTTCTCCACGAGGGTGGTGCCTTCGCTGGTTTTGTCGACGGAGTCGGTGATGAGGCCTTTGATTTCCTTGGCGGCACTGGCCGAGCGTTGGGCGAGGTTGCGCACTTCGCCTGCCACGACGGCAAAGCCGCGGCCTTGTTCGCCGGCCCGGGCCGCTTCAACGGCGGCGTTGAGCGCGAGGATGTTGGTCTGGAAGGCGATGCCGTCGATGACGCTGATGATGTCTTCGATCTTTTTGGCGCTGTCGTTGATGGCGCTCATGGTGCCGACGACTTGCTGTACGACTTCGCCGCCTTTGACGGCGACGCTGGAGGCGGTCATGGCGAGCTGGTTGGCTTGCTTGGCGTTCTCGGCGTTCTGTTTCACGGTGGAGGCGAGTTCTTCCATGCTGGAGGCGGTCTGTTCCAAACTCGAGGCTTGTTCTTCCGTCCGTTGCGAGAGGTCGGTGTTGCCTTGTGCGATCTCTTTGGCTGCCGTGTTGATGGTCTCGGCCGCGGTTTTAATGGTGACGATCGGGTTGACGATCATTTCCAGCGTTTCATTGACGCCTTCGATGATCTTGCGGAAGTCGCCCTGGTGACGTCCGGCATCGGCACGGACCGTGACGCGTCCTTCGCGGGCGGCTTCGGCAAGTACGCCGGCATCGTCCACCAGCGCATTGATCGCGGTGATGCAGGTATTGAGGTTCTGCTTGATGGTGTTGAAGTCGCCGTTGTAATGCTCACTGATAGGCGCAGGAATATCGCCCCTGGAAATCTGGTCGACACATTCCGCAGTAACATTGAGCGGGCCGATGACGGCATCCAGTGTGTCGTTGACACCTTCGACGATCTTGCGGAAGTCGCCCTGGTGCTTGTCGGCATCGGCACGCGTGGCCAGATGACCCTGCACTGCGGCATCGGCAAGCATGGTGGCATCGGCCACCAGCGCATTGACCGCATCGATACACTGATTGAGGTTGTTCTTGATGGTGTTGAAATCGCCGCTGTAGGTGTCGGTGATTTTTACAGGAATCTTGCCATGGGCAATATCATCAACATATTGGGCTGCCACGTTGAGCGGGCCGATGACAGCATCCAGCGTCTGATTGACGCCATCGACGATCTTGCGGAAGTCACCCTGGTGCTGGCCGGCATCGGCACGTGTAGCCAGATGACCCTGCACTGCAGCATCAGCAAGCGTGGCAGCATCGGCCACCAGCGCATTGACCGCATCTATACACTGATTGAGGTTGTTCTTGATCGTATTGAAATCACCGTTATAGGAATCGGTAATCTTGGACGGGATATCACCCTTGGAGATACGATCGACATAATTGGCGGCGATGTTCAATGGCCCGATGACGGAGTCCAGGGTGGCATTTACCCCTTCCACCACCTTGCGGTAATCGCCTTGATGGCGGGTGGCATCGGCACGTGTAGAAAGCCGGCCATCCACAGCGGCCTGGGAAAGCATCCCGGCGTCGGAAACCAGCAGTTTGATTTTCTCCTGCATGGTGCGCATGGCAGCCATGGCGCTACCGCGGTCATCGGCAGCCAGCGGAATGGAGAAATCGAGATCACCTGCAGCAATGCGGCTGGCAGCTTTGTTGATCTCATCCGGTTCCCCACCCAATGCCCGGCCTATCGACCGGATCATGGCGAAGCCAAGCCAGACAAGTAACGCGGCGGCGGCCAGCAGCAAGCCCACAGTCACCGCGAATACCATCTCATAGCGCTCTACACTTGTATTGTATTCTGCCTCCGCCACATCAAACTGAAGCTCCTGAAGCGCGGCAGCGTCAGGGCCGGCAGCAGCATAGAGCTCCTGCACCTTATGGGACAGGTTCCTGGCTTTTTCATAATCCAGAGCACGCAATGCAGCAACGGCCGGCTTCAAACCTTCATTGACATAACGGCCCCGGCTTTCGGTATATTTATCGGCCAGTATCTTTTCTTCCGGCGTCAGATACGTGGACATGTAAATTCTCAACAAGCCGCCGATAGTAGCGATGTTTTGTTCAATGGCATCTGCCGATTTCAAGGCCTGCTCCGGATTCAGAACAAGTCCTGATGGCACAGGAGACTGGATTGCTTCAGCTTGACCGTTTTCCCTGGCGACAAGCTCTACTTCACTGAGCGCCATACCCAACTGCGTCCGGTTTTCAAGCATAAGACTGGCCATTTTGTCCAGAACTGCCACCGGTTTCATCCGGTCTTCATAAACGGTATTAAGGGATTTTTCGGCGCGCTCAAGCGAAACAAGCCCTAGCACACCAATCCCTGTCGCCACCAGCACTGCAATCACGTTCAAAACGATCAGTCGGGCCTTGACACTCATGTTCTTAAACATTTTCACTCCCCTGTATTCTTGTTAGTAGTTTGTTTTGATCAATGCATTACAACGCTATCCATCAACTCCATTTCCTGGCTGTTCATCAGCTTTTCAATATCCACCAGGATGAACATCTTTTCGCCGACAGATGCCAGGCCGGTGATATATTGGGTATCAATGCTGGCCACGATGTCCGGTACAGCGCGTATCTGGCTTTCCTCGAGCTGCATGACATCCGACACCCCGTCGACCACAATGCCGACTACACGGCCGCCGAGATTCAGGATGATGACAACGGTAAATTCGTTGTACTCGACCTTGCCCATTTTGAATTTCACACGTAGATCAACGATAGGCACGATCTTGCCGCGCAGATTGATGACTCCCTTGATGAAAGCCGGCGTATTGGCGATCTGCGTCACGGCATCGTATCCGCGGATTTCCTGCACCTTGAGAATTTCCAGGCCATAAGCCTCGCTTCCCAGCACGAAAGTCAGAAACTCGCCGGCAACAGAGCCTCCCTGACTTGCCTTGCCCTCGACTTCTTCTACGACCATATTCATTGCGTGTACTCCTTGCTGATGGTTTGGACTGCCTTGTTGGCAAATGAAGTGGCTCCGGTCAGATAGTTATGCGTTTGCCCCATCTGGATAAGTGCCGGAACGTCAAGAATCAATGCAACCGAGCCATCGCCCATGATGGTCGCACCCGAGACGCCCTGAATTTTTTTGAAATTGGTTTCTAGGCTCTTGATCACCACCTGTTGCTGACCGACCAGTGCATCGACAAACAGGGCAGCCTTCTTGCCCTCCGCCTCGATCAGCACCAGCACACCCTGGGTAGGATCGGCGACCTCGGTCTCCTGATCGAAAAGCGCATGCAATGCAATGACCGGCAAGTATTCACCGCGCACATGCACCATGCGTCCTTCACCGGTCACGGTCTTCATATCCTCGGCACGCGGTTGCAGCGTCTCGACGATCAGATTGAGTGGAATCACGTAAACACTGCTGCCGAGCGAGACAGACATGCCATCCAGAATCGCCAGCGTAAGCGGCAGGGAAATCGCGATGGTCGTGCCATAACCCTGCGCCGATCGAATCTCGATGCTGCCGTTCATGGCTGCGATATTGCGTTTCACCACATCCATGCCGACACCACGGCCGGAAACGTCGGTAACGACTTCTGCAGTTGAAAATCCCGGAGCAAAAATCAGCTGGTATACATCGCTATCGGACATGTTCTCACTGACGTTCAAACCATTGCTTTTCGCCTTGGCAAGCAACTTGTCACGGTTCAGGCCGGCACCGTCATCCGTCACTTCAATGACGATACTGCCGCCCTTGTGTGCAGCAGATAATGTGAGTTTCCCGGCTTCCGGCTTGTTGGCGGCCTTGCGCTTGTCCGGCATCTCGACGCCATGGTCAACACTGTTACGCACCAGATGCGTCAATGGGTCGACAATGCGCTCAATCAAACCCTTATCCAGTTCAGTCGAAGCGCCGATAGTGACCAGCTCCACTTTTTTGCCCAGCTTGCCTGCCAAGTCGCGTACCATGCGAGGGAAGCGGGAAAAGACAAAGTCCATGGGCATCATGCGGATGGACATGACTGCTTCCTGCAAATCGCGGGTATTGCGGGTCAACTGGCCAACACTGTTGATCAGGGCCTCATGATGTACTGGGTCCAGCGCATTGATACGCTGTTCAATCATGGCCTGGGTAATCACCAGCTCTCCAACCAGGTTGATCAGCTGATCGACCTTCTCTACCCCTACGCGTATCGACGTTGTTTCGGCACTGGCATGCCCGGCTTCTTGTCTGGCCGGATTTCTTTTTTCGTTCTTTTCGGTTGTCGCTGAATTCTTGTTTCCAGCCGTCACATTTTCAGCAGGGCTTGCCACTGCCTTGGCGATCTCCTCCTGACTTATCGCTGCCGTATTGTCATCAATCTTCAATGACTGAGGTGCGTCGGCATGCGGGGTAAAAGGCGCAAAGAAGCCATACCCCTCTTCCACCGCTTCTTTACCTTCTTCTGCGAACAGGCCATAGCCGGCTTCCTCATGTACTTTGACCGAGGATGCTGTTTCCGTATCGCCCGCCTCGGCCACGTGTCCGGCTGCATTTTCAGCAGCAACCGCCGCTGCCGGTCCGGCATCAACCATTGCCTGCGTAATCACCAGGTCATCGGGATCCAGGATGAATGAGCAGATTGAAACGATGTCCGACTCGCTGGAATCGGTATTCAGCGTAAGTAAAGTGCGGCCGCTTTCATGTTTGCTGCCCGCCACCTCGCCCAACAATCCAAGCTCTTCCTGCAAATTCGCAATATCTTTTTCCTTGAGTTCAGGCAGCAGGATATTGAACTGTGTCAGCCCGTCGGCCGGCGGCGGCAAAGCCGCAGCAGGAGCAACGTGAGCGCTCACTTGACTCGCCTCTACAGGAGCCGCAGGCGTCACGGCGGGCGTTGTGTCTGCCGCTGGCGCAGAATCTGCTGCCGCCTCAGCCTGGGTCAGGGAAGCCAGCCGCGTCTTTACTGCCGCCACCTGCGCCTGATCCACGTCCGCCCCGTGACGATGCCCGTCCAGTTCCATCTCAAGCACGTCCTTGGCGGCCAGGAATGCATCGACATGTTCAACCGTCAGCGCCATTTCATGTTTGCGGATCCTGTCCAACAGGTTTTCCAGCACATGGGTGATCTCGGTCATATCCATAAAACCGAAAGTGGCTGCGCCGCCCTTGATCGAATGTGCGGCACGGAAGATGGCGTTCAGGTCCTCGTTGTCCGGGTTCGCTACATCAATTGCCAGCAGCAGGCGCTCGGCTTCCGCCAGCAACTCTTCCGCCTCATCGAAGAAGACCTCATAAAACTGACTCATATCCACTGTCATCGCACTACTCCCGGGTACTTTCTAATTATCTGGGCGAGATCCATTTACTCCCGCCACTTCCTGCGCAAACTAACCGATCACCTTCTGCACAACTTCGATCAAGCGCTTGGGATCGAACGGCTTGACCAGCCAGCCATTGGCTCCTGCAGCCTTGCCCCTGGCCTTCATCTCATCGCTGGATTCGGTGGTCAGCATCAGAATCGGCACTTTCTGGTATGAGCCCAGATCACGCAGAGACTTGATTAAAGTCAGCCCGTCCATGATGGGCATGTTCTGGTCCGTCAACACCAGGTCCACCGTTTTCTCCCTGGCCTTGTTCAAGCCGTCCTGTCCATCAACAGCCTGCACGACGTTATAGCCGGCGGCTTGCAAACTGAACGCCACCATCTGGCGCAACGAGCCAGAATCATCTACCGCCAAAATTGTCTTTGCCATCTGTGTTCTTTCTCTTTATTGATGAGCCTGTCAGCAAGCCGGCTCTATTGTTGTTTTCAAGAAACCTCTGCTAACCCGAATTTTTCATAAATTTCACGCGCCCTCGCTTGTCTATTGATTCCCCAGCACTTTTTCCTCAGTCGGGTGTATGAATAACTACACCGCTCCTTCATAAAAAGCACTGGAAAACCAATACCCTGCGCGATCATCACGCGAATTCATGAAGCATCCGGGTTAAAACAATTCAACTTCGCCGCAGCCCAAATGCCGCTGCCGCACGGAGTGGCACGATTCGCTGCCCGGATCGATGCGATAAAGCTTCAGGCTTTCATCCATTTCACCAAGCTGCCTGGCCATCTCCCCAGGTTCATGGGCAGCGCCTATGCCATCCCCATGTGCCTTGAAAGTCAAAAGCAGATCGCGCAAACCATTCGCGCGGCTGATCGTGCGCGATATCAACTGGCTGGTCAGGTCATGAAATTGCAATCCGACCACGGCAGAATTGACTTCATCGCCGATCACCTCCCGCAGTTCGCGGAGAGCCTCGATCTGTTTACTGTTCACCAGTTGCGCAGGCAAAACCGTCTGCGCCAGCAACAGTTCCAGCTCCGCCTGTTGCTCGCTCACCGCCTGATGAATCGCAGTGAAATGCTGGCCGATCTTTTCAATCGCCTCGTTCAACAAAAACATGGTCTGCATCAGGTCGGACTCCACCCTGGATAAGTGCTGGCTGCCGTTTTCACACAATGCCGCCAACAATCTTCCAAGCTCCGGCACGGGAGAATCATTCTGCCTGTTCATCGCTTGCCTCATATAAGTTACCCTGCCTTCTGTGCATTCAATTCATGGAATAAACAATAAAAACAGCATCAGTTATCGGGTTTCACACCAACCACCGCTTCAAGCGCGGACCGATCACCATCTACCGGCACATCAACAGGGGAATCATCCTTGATCGCGTTTTCTTCAGCCTGCTTGTTCATGACAATGATGCTGATGCGCCGGTTAACCGGATTCAGCGGATCTTCTTTATCGAACAGCACGGCAGATGACAGGCCAACGACGCGCAGCACCTTGGTTTCATCCATACCGCCTGCCACCAGCTCACGACGTGAGGCATTGGCGCGGTCAGCAGAAAGCTCCCAGTTGCTGTAGCCTTTCTCGCCTCGGTTATAAGCTGCTGCATCCGTGTGCCCGGAAAGCGATATCTTGTTCGGAACGCCATTCAGCATCTTGCCGATCTCCAGCAATATCTGTCTGGCATAAGGCTGTAACTGGGCGCTGGCAAGGGCAAACATCGGACGATTCTGCTCATCCACAATCTGGATGCGCAGGCCTTCCGAGGTGATATCCAGCAGCAGCTGGTTCTTGAACTGCCGCAACATTTCACTCGCCTCGATGGCTTCCTCAATTCTCTTTTTAAGATCTTCCAGGCGCACACGTTCCTGCTTCAGCAATTCAGCCCTGGCTTCTTCAATGCTCATCGACTTGGATTTGTGCTCATCAACATCCAACACCTTGTCTGGCTCGTTGTCGCCACGTTTGACCTGGCCTTGTTGCCTGGTCAGATCCTGACCGCCACCCTTTAGAATTACTTTGCTATTGCCAACGGCATGTCCGCCTTGCAAAGCCACCTTGAGCGGTGTCTGGAAATACTCTGCAATACCTTGCAACTGCGCTTCAGTAGTCGAGCCCAGCAGCCACATCAGTAGAAAGAACGCCATCATGGCCGTAACAAAGTCGGCATAGGCAATCTTCCAGGCACCGCCATGATGACCGCCTGAGACCTTCTTGATTTTTTTAACAACAATCGGACGAACCGTATCCTGTGCCATGACGCCGCCTAACCCAAGTTATCTTTTCTGCTTGACGAAATCTTCCAGCTCATTGAAGGCTGGGCGCTCGGATGAATAAAGCACCTTGCGACCGAACTCAACTGCAATAGCGGGTGCATAACCATTCAGGCTGGCAAGCAACGTCACCTTGACGGTCTGGTACATCTTGGTGCTTTCTTCCAGTTTTTGTTCCAGCAAACTGGAGAGTGGACTTACGAATCCGTAAGCCAGCAAAATACCGAGGAAAGTACCGACCAGAGCATGCGCAATCAGAATGCCCAGTTCTTCCGGCGGCAAGGAAACGTTTTCCATCGTATGCACAACCCCCATCACTGCCGCCACAATACCGAATGCAGGCAACCCGTCACCGAGCCTGGCAATACAGTGGACGGGAACATGGCCTTCCATGTGATGGGTCTCGATCTCGTTATCCATCAGATTTTCAATCTGAAAGGCATCCATGTTGCCGGAGACCATGAGACGCAGATAATCGGTAATGAAATCCATCAGATGATGGTCTGCCTGCAACTTGGGGTATTTGCTGAAGAGTGCACTGGCTTCAGGATTTTCAACATCGTTTTCGATGGACATCATGCCGTCCTTGCGTATCTTGTTGAGAATTTCATAAAGCAGGGAGAGCAAATCCATATACAGGGATTTGGTGAATTTGGAGCCCTTGAATAGACTGGGAAGGGCCTTGAATGTGGCCTTCAATGCCTTTGCGTTATTGCCGACAATGAAAGCCCCCAAGGCTCCGCCGCCGATCATCAGCACTTCCAGTGGCTGCCATAAAGCACCAAGGTGCCCGCCTGCCAGGGCATAGCCGCCAAAGACCGCCCCCAGGACGACGATATATCCAATGATCACGAACATAGTTACAAACTCCGGCTTAGAGGATTCTTCTTTCGCTTGCTATTTCTGTAGCGTTTATTTCCACAGCGTTTTTTCATAGCGTTTCAAGCTATTTCTTGCGCCTTTATCATGTGCCTTTAGCTTAACTGCTGACCGCACGACGCAATCCTGAGAACTAAAACGGGTTTCCCAAGCTGCTTTAAGAATTACGACCGGGAAGATAAAAACTTGAATGGCGGACCGGCTGTCCAGCAGGATACCGGCAGCTCCTGTTTGCAACGGTAACAGGCGACAGGAACCGATGAAGTAAGCACCCTCCGCAAAACCGGGGCTTTACCTCACTTGATTAAAAATGCCACACATAGATGGATGGCTTGCCCTCATGCTGCAAAATGCTGTCAGGCTCTGCGCCGGGAATCTCAAACTCATAACTCATTAACAGGCTGCCGGGCTGCATCTCACGCGACGCTTTCTGCCAGAGCGATTCCATGGCGGCAGGCGACAGATACGCAAAAACCACATCGTAATGTGCAAAATCCAGCATTTCGTAATTGCCCAGGACAAAACCGGCATTATCAATATCCCGGATCCTTGCACGACAGCGGCTAATCAGCCAGGGCAAAGGGGCAATCTCTATGCCGGTAAACCGGCTCTCAGGCATGGCTCTGGCAAGATACATGATCAAATCGCCCAGACCGCTACCGATATCGATCAAATGAATGTGCCGGTCTTTCGGCAGATACGCTGCCACACGGTGCCAGACATCCGGCCGCGATGGATAGAAAGGAACCTGTGTGCGGAATGTGGTCCAGAACAGACTCAGGGAAAACACAAACCCCAGAAAATAAATCCAGGGCGGCAATGCAAGCTGATACATGACCAGCAACCCAATGGGAAATAAAATCTGAATCTTCCACCACCAGACGTCCATACGGCATACGACAGATAGCAACATGGCGATGCAGCCTTGAAGAATGACCAGTGCATAAAGATTCGGCTCCAGCCCTGCGTATTGCCCTATGGATTTCCATATTGCCAACGTCACGAGCAAGGCGCTCAGCTGGAGCATCAACGCCAGGGTTGCCGGTCTCCATCTTGCCTTCTGCAAACCGCCTTCATCGTCCGGCCCCGTAGATGACAAAAACCCCGGGGCAGGCCTCTTTACAGAGAAATGTCGCGGGGTTTCTGAAAACATGGATTCATCCATCTGCGCTAAAACCCGTTTCGCATGGGGTTCCATCACTGGCTCAGGCTGCGGTAGAAGCTGACATCCGTTGCGCTTCTTTCGCCTGTTTGGTTTTACCGGCACGAGAAGGCACATGGCAGATACCGCACTGATAATTCTCATTCAGATCATAATTGTTAACGACGAACTTGCCGCCACAACAGGTGCAAGGGGCCAACTTCAACATCTTGCTATCAACAAACCGGACCAATGTCCAAGCCCGGGTAAGGGACAGTACCGGCTCCTCATCGCTGCTCTTGCCCGCCTGCTCAAGATATATCCTGTAGGCTTTCATGACAGCCTGTATGCCCTTCACGTCCGCATACTCAACCAGAAAATCATAAATATTCAGGAACATGGATGAATGAATATTGGGCTGCCAGGTTAAAAACCAGTCGGTTGAAAATGGCAACATGCCCTTGGGCGGCGAAACACCCCTTAATTCCTTGTAAAGCTTGATCAGGCGCTCTCGCGACAGGGTTGTCTGCGCTTCCAGCATCTGCAGACGAGCGCCCAGATTAATCAGTTCGATTGCCAGATGAATTTGTTCAGCTTCTTCTACGACACTTTTCTTGACCATGTCTCTTTCCCCCAAATCGCCGGATTTCCCGTGTTTTTTATGCAATCGCCTCAACCGGCTGATTGGCCATCAACATCACGGCATGCGCATTGGTAAGCGCGCTGTCCTTGTTGTAGCTGGTCAGCATATTCAGGATGCTGCAATCATCGAAACGAAAACGTGCAAGCATCATTTGGGCATTGGCCAATTTGGTTAACTGGGAGTTACTGAGGCTATCGATCAGGTTGGCGATATCCTGGCTGATGCCCAAACGGAAAATCGCGGAAGGCTTGTCCTCGCGGATCATCTGCTGAGCAAGCATCAAGTAGTTGAGGTTGATGTCACGAATTTCAGACAAAGTATTTTCAATTGACATGTTATTCCCCTGGTAAAGATACGTCCTGCTTTTTATGAAACCAACATGAGTACGTACTTTGCACGCGAAGGAAAGTTATTCAAATGAGACTTTGTCGGTATTTTTTGTCAGACAACAGGCGGAAGTGCTTGTCGGAGAAGCAATAAAAGCCATGTACGTGTTTGCCCTACAAGCACGTACATGGCCCAAATAAATTGTTTTTAATTAATTAGTTATATCAGGCCTGGATTCGCCTTCCCCATCCTGTTACGCATGTCATGATTTCATCACCAATCCATTCCGGGATAATTTCAGCTCCCCCGCATAGAGGAAAACGTCGAATCTTTAACAGAGTCCAATTATTAACAAATTAGCTATCGGCATCGCCCTGAAAAACTTTAGGGAAAAATTGAATTTTTTAACAAAAAAATCATAAGAACCTGATTTTTATACTAAAAAATAAAAATTTTCGACAAGCCTGCCCATGCTTACTACCTACATCTCGCCAGTTTGGCACCCCGTTGCAAGTCCGTTTCCTTCGTCACTGCTTTTTGAGTTACCTGATTAAAGATCTTTGGCCATCTGAATAACAGTCGAAATCTCGACGATTATTCAAATAATTCAACATCCAGCCGCTATATCGTCAATTTTTCAACATGATGAGAAAAACTGAAGCGCTCGCGCGCCTGAAATTTATCAGTTTTTTATTCAACAAGTTAGAAATTATTATGGCCGGATATTGGTTGAATAATATCCATGGTATGGATTTCGCTAATTGATTAATTGAATAAATTATCAAGTCGAATCTATCAAATGGAATCATTGCCTGAAAAGCAGAACCCCGTCCCAGCGAGCATGCTCCGCTCAACCAGCGACTTATCGTCATGGAACCAGGCGGATAAATCCCACACAGCGCAATGGCCGGATGCATCGTTCATCAGTATCAAAGAGGATGCAAATCAGAACGGACAAGACCACGCTCGCCGACACGGCATCTTTATCGGCATCGCACAAACCAATCATGAGCAGCACGAACTCAACACAATCGACTCACGTTTCAAAACCATACTTTCCAACATCCCCGGCCTGGTATTTGAAAGCACACTGAACGAAAACAGCGAAATTGTCTTTACCTATCTGAACCAAGGCTGCCAGACCATACTGGATATAGCGCCGGAGAAATTAGGAGCCAACCCGCATCTGTTGTTTGACATGATTTTGCCTGCTGACCGCGAGTCTTTCCTTGAAAGTTTGCAAGCATCTGCAGCCAGCCTGAGCGTTTGGAGCTGGGAAGGCGGATTATGGATGGACAAATGGCAAGACGTGAAATCCGTCAATCTGCGTGCCACTGCGACCAGGAACCAGCAAGGCAAAGTGCTATGGAGTGGCATCATCACCGACATCACCCAGAGCAAGAACGAGAAAATGGCACTGGATGAAATCACCAACCGTTTCACGGCGATTGTTTCAAACATCCCCAGCCTAGTGTTTCAATGTGCTCTCAATAACCAGAATGACATTATCTTCAATTATCTCAGCGATGGATGCCATGCGTTGCTGGGCACCCATTCCGACACCCTGTTCAAGGAGCCGGAGCGGTTCATCGAGATTATCTTGCCGGAAGATCGTGAATCTTTCTTAAAGAGCATGTATCAATCGGCTGCAAATCGATCTGCCTGGAACTGGGAAGGTGGGCTCTGGATTGAAGAATGGCAGGATATCAAACTGGTCAATCTTCGTGCCAGCGCAGTATTAAATACACAAGGACAAGTTCAGTGGTGCGGTCTCATCACCAACATCACCCAGAGCAAAAATGAAAAACAGGAGCTTGAACGCTCACACCAGCAACTTGAAGAGCTCTCCTCGCACATGGCCTTGGTAAAAGAACAGGAGAGACTGCATATCGCGCGCGAAATTCATGACAATATCGGCGGCAACCTGTCGGCCATTAAAATAGGCCTCTCATCCCTGATCAAGGGTCTGGAAAAGCACCAGCCAGCTTTGATTGAAAAAGCCATGAAACTGGAAAAACTGGTCGACAGCACGTTTGACGATACGCACAAGATTACGGCAGACTTGAGGCCTGGCGTGCTTGAGCTGGGCATTGTGGCCGCCCTTGAGTGGCACGCAAAGGAATTTGAAAATAGAATGGGTATTCCTGTCACCTTCAAAACCAACGAAGAGAATCTCGAACTGGACATGGACTGCTCCATCGTCCTGTTCAGGATCTGCCAGGAAGCGACTACGAACACCGCCAAATACGCCAGGGCGGGTTCGATTAAAATTGATTTGATGCATCAAGCCAGTGAAATTGTGATGCAAATAAGCGACGATGGCATCGGCATCAAGCCTGAAGACAAACTTAAAAAACACGCCTTTGGACTAAGAGGCATGATGGAACGTGTTCAGGCAGTGGGCGGTCAGATATCTATCGAGCCGGGCCTGATTATCGGTACCAAAATTTTGGTGAGGCTTCCTTATAATCCATGATATAAACATGGACATCTAGCAACAGAATCAGAAAGCAGCTTTAACGCCTTGAGTACAATGCACCCGCCCATTATCAAAGTCATCATTGCTGACGATCACGCGATATTGCGTGACGGCCTGAAACAAATCCTCTCTGAAACTGATGATATCCAGGTCATAGCAGAAGCCGAAAGCGCCACTGAAGCCATCATGATTGCGCGCAAGAATCCGGCTGATGTGGTCGTCCTGGATATCTCGCTGCCGGATCGCAACGGTGTTGAAGCGCTCAAAACTCTCAAGAAAGAAAACCCGAACCTGGCCGTATTGATGCTCTCGATGCATAAAGAGGATCAATATGCGATCCGCTCCCTGAAGGCCGGTGCCTCCGGCTACCTGACCAAGCAAGGCGCTTCTTCAGAACTGGTAACGGCCATCCGCACCATTGCAAAAGGCAAGAAATACCTGACTGCCAGCGTGGCCGAAAGCCTGGCCAACCATCTGGGCGGCGAAGAAAAACCGCTGCACCAGACGCTCTCCGACCGTGAATTCCAGACACTGACCATGATCGCGTCCGGCATGACCGTAGGGGATATTGCCGAGAAACTCTGCCTTTCCGTTAAAACCATCAGCGTCTACCGAGCGCGCCTGCTGGAAAAAATGCATCTTCACAACAACTCTGAAATCACCCATTACGCCATCAAGAACCACCTGATCGACGCCGAATAATACGGTTCTACTTCCCGAGTGGCCAATGCATGATTGGAGCTGCTTTCACTTTCTGGTATCTGTCCTGTCCTGGCCGGGTCCCCGCCTCACCCTCATCAGCATTGCCGGGCATATCAATATTTTCTGACTTCAAGCGCCGTCTATTCACCGGCACAAGTAGCACAAACTCAACTTACGGCAGACACCGGAAACACTACCTAAACCATTGAGCGGGCCGTTAAAAAACGTAGCGAGGATGGCGCGCAACCGCAAGGGTCGTGTCCGTCAAGATGGCTGCCAAGGCAGCTCGACTTGACGCCACAAAGCGCACGGCGCGGAACGACCGAGACATATCAAATTGTTAGGCGAGGAAGTGAGCACCGCGCAACGCAGCAGATGGCCACCGCAGTAGTTTTTCAACGGCCTGCTAAAGTTTTCCGCAGCAACTGCCGACAACTGACTTACACCGGTTAGCAATCGGCTGTGAGGTGAGAAAAAAATTTCAGGTAACCCTAAATTTTCTCAAAAAGCATCCGATAAACAACTCAACAATACTGTGCGCAGTGAAACATGGCGAAGCAGCATTGAGGGTCACTCACCGGAATGACGAATCAACCCAAGTAAAGGAGAATCAGAATGGCTGCTGTAATCAACACCAACATTGCTTCACTTAATGCTCAACGTAACCTGACCTCATCCCAATCGAGCCTGAACGTTTCATTACAACGCCTGTCTTCAGGCTTGCGCGTCAACAGCTCCAAGGATGATGCCGCCGGTCTCGCGATTGCAACCCGTATGGACGCACAAGCCCGCGGCCAGACAGTTGCCATCCGTAACGCCAATGACGCAATTTCATTTGCGCAGATTACCGATGGTGCGCTCGGTAAAGTAACCGATGCACTGCAACGTATGCGTGAACTGGCAGTTCAGGGCGCCAACGGCACCAACGGTACCGGCGACTTGGCCAACCTGGATGCTGAATATCAGGAACTGGCTGCTGAAGTCACACGTATCGGCACAGCCACCAAATTCAACGGCTCGGCTGTTTTCGGTGCCGCCTACACCTTCCAGGTCGGCGCTGATTCAACCGACACGATCGCTGTGGCTTCTACAGCCGCCGCCAGCATTGCAGGTGACGTAACATCGAACGCAAACGCGACGACTGCAATCGGCCTGATCGATACCGCACTCGATGCCGTCAACACCTCCCGTGCGACACTGGGTGCCGTACAAAACCGTTTCGAGTCTGTTATCAGCAGCTTGCAAGTGTCTGTGGAAAACCAGTCTGCTGCACGTTCACGCATCATGGATGCCGACTTTGCAGCTGAATCTGCCAACCTGACACGCGGCCAGATCCTCCAGCAAGCCGGCACCGCGATGTTGGCGCAAGCGAACTCCTTGCCCAACAACGTACTGACCCTGCTGAGAGGCTAAGACAGCGCAAGCATCCATGAAAACATCCGACGCGGGGGAGCATAGCTAATCCCCTGCGTTGGCACGTAAGGAATTCAAATCATGTCGATCACACCTATAAATGGTTTAAGCGCAGTAAGGGAACTAGGCTCTTATCGTGCAAGAACCAATGTAGCAGATGTGCCAGCGGTGCCTAGTAAACCCGCAAATGAGACGCCACAACCCAATGCAAAGGAGATGCGGCAGGCAGTGGAAAGTCTGAATCGCATCATTGCCGCATCGCAGCAGAGTATTCATTTTACGATGGACCAGGAATCGGGAAAGATCGTCGTAAGAGTGCTCGATTCCGAGACCCAGAAAGTATTAAGGCAAGTGCCGAATACAGAGGCTCTGGCAATATCAAGAAACCTTGCTCGCTTGCAGGGTTTAGTCATTTCTGACCGTGCCTGACTTGCTTGATAGATTTACTGCCTTAATCGACTGCCTTAATCGACTGCCTTAATCGATAGAACAGCGCGTACTTTGCTTTGCAGTTCCACTGATAGGTAATGCGCAAGCTGATATAGGCTAAGCGATATTCGGTTTTATCGCGGATTACCAGCGTACAGGTCAAACGAGTTGCCTGTCTTCTGATAGAAAGGATAGTTTATGGCCATCACAGCGTCAGGTATTGCCTCAGGGCTCGATATTAATTCGATCGTGTCCCAGCTCGTGGCAGCAGAAAGCGGACAGCTGAATATCATTGCGCAAAAGAAGTCTGCGCTGCAATCAAGGATCTCGGCGTTTGGCACGCTGAAGAGCTCCCTGGCCAGCTTTCAGACTGCGCTAGCGAATTTATCGACCGCCAACAAATTCAATGTACAAAGCAGCAAAATCAGCGATAGCAGCATTTTTTCCGCCACGGCCAATGGCAAGGCGACAAATGGAGATTATGCCGTTACCGTGAGTCAGCTGGCACAGACCCAGAAACTGGCGACGGCAGGTTTTGCGAACAAGACCGATACCGTTGGGTCCGGCACGCTCACCATCACGCTGGGCACCTACGACAGCGGGAGCAACAGCTTCACACCCAATGCCGCTAAAACGCCTGTCGATATCGCAATTCCGGCGGGAAGCGATAGTCTTGAAAAAGTCCGCGATGCAATCAACAGAGCCAATGCAGGCGTCAGTGCCTCCATCATCAACGATGGCAGTGCCAGCGGCAACCGGTTGGTCATCACATCGCAGGACTCCGGCACGGTTAACAGCATCAAGATTGAGGTGGCCGACGATGACGGTAATGCGCTCGACGACAGCGGGCTTTCAAGGCTGGCGTTCGACCCGACACTGGCGAGCGGCAGCGGCAAAAACCTGTCGCAGGTACAGGAAGCGAAAGATGCCCGGCTCAATGTCGATGGCATCGATATCGTCAAGTCCAGCAACACCATCAGCGATGCCATTGAAGGCGTCACGCTTAACCTGCTGAAAGTAAGCGGCGGCACAGCTTCCAGCCTCAATATCGCTACAGATACGGCGGCGATAGAAGCGTCGGTGGAAGCCTTCGTCAAGGCATACAACGACCTCAATACCACCATCACCAACCTGACCAAGTACAACGAGACTACCAAAAAAGGCTCGGCACTGACAGGGGACGGAACAGCCCGCAATATTGCTTCCAAAATCAAATCAACCTTGATTGGCACCATCAACACCGGCGGCGCCTTGAGTTCGCTGTCACAAATCGGGGTGGGGTTCAAGGCGGATGGTACCTTGTCTTTGGACAGCGCCAAGCTGCAGGACAGGATTTCCACCAATTTTGAAGATATCGCCAAACTGTTTGCCACCAGCGCAACCGCTTCAGATTCCCAGATCAGTTTTGTTGGCGGCAGCAGCAAAACCCAGGCCGGGGTTTATGCCATCAACATCAGCGCGCTCGGCTCGGACTCAAGCAATACCATTGGCACGATTAACGGCGTTGCCGCTACAGGTGCCGGCACTACACTCAGGGGGGGTGTTGGCGATGCGAGTGAAGGCCTGATTGTCAATATCGCCGGCGGTACTTTGGGCGACCGCGGCACGGTCACTTACAGCATCGGTTTCGCCGCGCAACTCAATAACCTGATTTCAGATTTCCTTGATGAAGAAGGCATCCTCACCAGCAAAACTGACGGCTTGAATGGCTCAGTCACCAGGCTGGATAAAGAAAAAGAAAACCAGGAAGCGCGTCTGGTGTTGATAGAAAAACGTTATCGGGCCCAGTTTACCGCGCTCGAAACCCTGATCAGCAGCATGAACTCGACCAGCTCTTATCTTACCCAGCAGCTGGCTCAGTTTTCCGCCAACAACTAAGAAGTTAATCCAAAACTAAAAAGTTAATACAAAAAAGGAATCAATATGTTTGGGGCCATTAACAAAGGTGTCAGCGCATACAGGCGTATCGATCTGGAAACCGGTGTGGTCGATGCCAATCCACTGAAACTGATCGTGATGTTATATGAAGGCGCGATTGAAGCCTGCCAGACCGGGCTGATGCATATGCGCAATGAAGATATCGTTAAAAAAGGCGAGGCGCTTTCGAAAGCCATCATGATTATCGAGAGCGGGCTACGACTCTCTCTCGACAGAAATGCCGGCGAAGACATCGCACAAAGCCTGGATGCTCTTTACGGCTATATGAGCAACCGTTTGTATGTAGGACACCTGCAGAACAAGCCGGAGTATGTGCTGGAAGTCGTGAAATTGCTCAACGACCTCAAAGCAGCCTGGGTTGCCATTGCCGATGGTCAAATCACTGCAACGCAGACAATGCCACAAACCATCAATAATCAAAATCAACAGAACATGCCGGCAAAGGGCTGAATGATGACAAACCGTAATACAACATTGACGCTTTATGCTGATGTCGCAGGCATCAGCGAGCAAATGCTGGCAGCCACGCAGGCTGAAGATTGGGAATTGCTGGAAAAACTCGAGGCCGATTGTGCGGCTTGCATGGAAGACGTACGTGCAATGGATAAATCCGTGCCTTTGTCAAAAGACGAGCTGAAACAGAAGATTCAATATATCGAGAAGATTCTGGCGACAGACAAGCAGATTCGCTATCTGGTAGAGCCCTGGATGGCACGGCTTTCCGACTTGATGCACAGTGGCGAGACCCGCCAGAAATTGCGCAACGTCTATGGAATGAATACCGGACACTAAACATGTCAACCAAGCCTGCTGTCTCCCCAGTCAACAACATCAGCCCGATGGTGCCGATGCATATTGTCGCGGATACGGCAGAAGAGCTCGGTTTTCGTTTCGAGCAACTCAATCTGGCACAGCTGAACAAGGGACAGCTATATCAAGGCAAGGTTGTGGCGCGGCTGGATGACCAGAGTTTTCTGGTGGCACTCAACGGCAGCGCCCTTAGAATGGCGCTGGGCAAAGAGACGCATGTCGGCGAACTGGTCTCTTTGCGCTATATGGGCGGCTTCCCCACCCCGACCTTTTTACTTTCTGCGCTTTCTTCACATGCGCAATCCGTCAGCTACACCAGCATCAGCCCTTCTGCACAGCTGATCAACCAGTTTCTCAATACCGCTGATAACCAGAAAACAACGACCCGCTTTGAAGCGCATCAAGCGGTCACCAGTTCGCCCTTCAACCCTGTCGGCAAAATTGCAAACGACCTCCGGCAGGCATTGGTCATGAGCGGCCTGTTTTATGAATCGCACCTGGCCGAATACGTGGCCGGCAAACGCCCTTTGTCCGCCATCCTGCAAGAGCCGCAGAACCAGCCTGCGAGTACGCTGACCTCCCTGGTGCCGCAACAGCTGCAAACCCTGGAACAGCAACGACTGCTATGGCATGGCGAAGTCTGGCCAAGGCAGCAGATGGAATGGGAGATCAGACGCCAAGACCGGCCTGACGCTCAGCAAAACCATGAGGCAACAGATGCAGATGAAAGCATGATCACCAGCAAGATCACACTTCATTTTCCGCGGCTGGGTGAGGTCACAGCCAGCATCAGCCACGTCAACGGCCATATGCGCATTGAGCTGCTGGCAGACAGGAAATCAACGCTGGCCCTGCTCGAACAGCAAAGCCCGAAACTGGTGGAAAGCCTGAAGGCTTCCGGCCAGATCCTGGACCATCTAACGGTGCAAGCGCATGCCCTGCCCGCACAACCCTAAGCAGCAGGCGATCGCATTGGCCTACGAGGCCGGTGATCTGGCACCGCGTATCGTAGCCAAGGGTCATGGCCTGATCGCAGAACAAATCATCGCGCGCGCCAGGGAACATGAAATTTTTGTGCATGAATCGAAAGAACTGGTGAATCTGTTGATGCAGGTGGATCTGGACGACCACATCCCCCCTGCCCTCTATACCGCGATTGCGGAGATTCTTGCCTGGCTGTATCAAATGGAGAACCAGTCCTTGAGCAAGTAGTCCTTTAGCCACAGAGAACACAGAGGCAAAGCGGATTGCGTAGCGTCGAGAGGGTCACCTGATAGGTGGAAATCATGATCCCGGCAAGCTCGGGGTTTTTCTCTGTGAACTCTGTGAACTCTGTGTTCTCTGTGGCTTGAGTACGGCTCTAGCCCGGATGTTTCATGAATTCGCGTGATGATCGCGCAGGATGTTGGTTTTCCAGTGCTTTTTATGAAGGAGCGGTGTAGTTACTCATACACCCGACTGAGGAAAAAGTGCTGGGAAAGCAATAGACAAACGAGGGCGCGTGAAATTTATGAATATTCGGGCCAGGTTAAACCGGCATGTTCATAATGTCCTGGTAGGCCGAAACCAGCTTGTTACGCACTTGCACCGTGGCCTGGAACGAGATGTTGGCCTTTTGGCCGGCAATCATGACATCCGACAGGCTGACTTTGTCATCGCCCAGCACAAAGTTTTTGCCCAGCGTTTCTGCATTCACTTGTGCGTTGTTAACGTGGTTAAGAGAGGCTTTCAGGGCTGCGGCAAAATCCACTTTCCCGGTTTGTTGCGACTCTTTCAGTGCAGCTGGCCCGATAGCATTGGCATTCATGCTGCTTGCGGGGTTTTGTGCTGCCGCCTTGAGTTGGGCAAGCATGGACTGAATTCTGTTTGCGTCTATGGCTCCGGTATTCATTGCTTTCTCATCTACATTTTTATGACATGCTCAATTTAGCATTCAGGGGAAAATGAAATCCCCGAATTAAGCCGATGATTCCTCCTCTATTCCACCGATTGATATTTATTGACCACCCCATAATGACATTCAATATGGAAGCGCTGATTAAATGAGTGAGCGGGATGAAGTGCAACCGCAAGGGTTGTGTCCGTGGAATATATGCGCTGAAGCGCATTATTCACACGCCAAAGGCGCCCGGCACGCAGCAGCCGAGATAGTATGCGCTATACAGCGAGGTTGCGAGTACCGCGCAACTCAGCAATTCACCCGCGTAGCCATTTAATCAGTGTTTCCATAGGGAAACCCGATGCAACAAGTTTTGATGGGAGTGGTAAATGGCAACAGCAGAAGCATCGATGAATGGCGGTAGCGGATTTGCCCAGGCGGGCAAATCCTTGATGGGCGGCAAGTTTATGCTGGCCATTGGCGCTGCGGCGGTCATCGCATTCATGACGGTGGTCTGGTTGTGGAGTCAGCAGCCCGATTATCGCGTTCTGTTCTCAAACTATTCTGATAAAGATGGCGGCGCTGTCGTCGCCGCACTTGAACAGATGAATATCCCTTTCAAATTTTCCGATGGCGGCAGTGCCATTATGGTGCCTTCCAAACATGTCCACGAGGCCAGGCTCAAGCTCGCATCACAAGGCCTGCCCAAAGGTGGCAACGTCGGTTTTGAATTGCTGGAAAATCAGAAATTCGGCGTTTCGCAGTTCGTCGAACAAGTGAATTTCCAACGGGCGCTCGAAGGCGAACTGGAGCGCAGCATCCAGTCGGTGGATACGATCCAGGTCGCCAGGGTGCACCTTGCCATCCCTAAAGCCAGTGTGTTCACTCGCGATCAGAAAAAACCTACCGCCTCTGTTCTGCTTAATCTGCACGCCGGACGCAGCCTGGATAAAAGACAGGTCAGCGCCATTGTGCATCTGGTTGCCAGTAGCGTGCCTGATCTGCCGATTGCCAATGTTACGGTGGTCGATCAGAACGGCAACCTGCTTTCAGATACCGGCAAGGATAGCCTGTCAGATGGCCTTGACCCAGCCAAGCTCAAATATATCGAGGATTTGCAACGCAATATCATCAAGCGTGTCGAGTCCATCATCATTCCGCTGGTCGGTGCGAATAATGTACGCGCCGAGGCCAGTGCAGAAGTCGACTTTTCGACCATGGAGCAGGCAGCAGAAATCTACAAGCCGAACCAGACACCGGAGGACATCACTGTACGCAGCATGCAGAGCAGTGAATCGAGCAGTTCCACCACGACTACAGGTGGCGTTCCCGGTGCATTGTCCAATCAACCTCCGGCACCTGCTACTGCACCCCTTGTGGCTAACGAGCCTGCAGAAGCAACCGCCGTCACCACGCCTGTCAGTTCGCAAAAGAATGTGACGACCAATTACGAAGTCGACAAGACAGTGCGCTACGTGCAGCAACCCATGGGCGGCATCAAGCGCCTGACGGTTGCCGTGGTCGTCAATCACATTGCCAGCCTGGATGCGGATGGCAAAACCATCACACGTCCGCTGACCGATGATGAAAAAGCCCAGATCAACGAGCTTGCCAAACAGGCAATGGGCTTCAATGCCGAACGCGGCGATTCATTAACCGTGGTCAACAACTCTTTCGCCAGCGTAAAACAGGAAGTCCTCCCCGAGATTCCGTTATGGAAACAACCGGCAAACATCGATATGGCAAAAGATGCTGGCAAGTTCCTGATCGGCCTGATCGTTATCCTGCTGCTCTACCTGCGCCTGCTGAAGCCCATGGTACGTACGCTTATAGCACCCGCATCACCCATGTTGCCGGCCCCGTCTGACGATGGCCCGGTAGTCAAGCTGAGCAACAATGAAAGTCTTTCGGCAAGAGGCCTTGGCGCTGAGGGCTATCAGGAGAACCTGGTAGTGACCAAACAGATCGCCAAGGAGAATCCGAAATTGGTCGCAAATGTAGTGACGTCATGGGTCAGCGGCAATGGTTGAAGATAACATTACAAAAGGCGCCATTCTCATGCTGGCGCTGGGCGAAGAAGAGGCTTCTGAAGTCATGAAGCACTTGAGTCCGCGCGAGGTGCAGAAGCTGGGTGCCGCCATGACCACGATGAAAACTATCGGTCACGACGAGGTCGAGTCCGTGCTCAATGAGTTTCTCGCAGAAGCCAGCCAGAACACTTCTCTTGGCCTCGATTCGGATGATTACGTACGCTCGGTACTGAACCGTGCATTGGGTGAAGACAAGGCGTCCAGCCTGCTTAGCCGGATTCTCCAGGAACGCGACTCCAGCGGCATCGAAAGCCTGAAATGGATGGATGCGTTGACCGTCGCAGAATTCATCAAGAATGAACACCCGCAGATTATCGCCACCATTCTTGTGCATCTCGAGCGCGATCAAGCGTCTGAAGTACTCAGCCATTTCACGGAACGTCTGCGCCACGATGTGATGTTGCGTATCGCCACTCTGGATGGCGTCAAACCCACCGCATTGAAGGAATTGAATGATGTGCTGACAAAATTGCTCAGCGGCAATGAGAACCTTAAAAAGAAGAACTTGGGCGGCGTCAAGGCAGCAGCGGAAATCATGAATTACATCAGCGGCGAGCAGGAAACATTGTTAATGGATGCGCTTAAATCCTACGATGACGAGATGGCACAAAAAATCATGGATGAGATGTTTGTCTTTGATGACATTATGGAGATCGACGACAAAGGCATACAGACCATGTTACGTGAAGTGCAATCCGACAGCCTGATTCTCGCGCTCAAAGGCTCGACTGCCGAATTGCGTGAAAAAATCTTCAAGAATATGTCCACGCGTGCTGCCGAAATGCTGCGTGAAGACCTTGAAAGCAAGGGTCCTGTACGCTTGTCTGAAGTAGAGGCACAACAAAAACAAATCCTGCAGATCGTTCGCAGGCTCGCCGACGAAGGTCAGATCATGTTGGGCAACAAGGGAGGCGAAGACACCTATGTCTGATATCAATCTGCCCAAAGATGCACAAGACGAATATCAGCGCTGGGAGATGTCCACTTTATCGGCTGAAGGCAAAACGCATTCCAGAAAAGTGGAAAGTACAAAACCAAAAATCCCTGATGAATTAGCGCAGATCCTCGAGAACGCACGCATTGAAGGCTTTAAAAAAGGCTATACAAAAGGCATGAAGGAAGGTTATGAGGCTGGCATGCAGAAAGCCGCCGACCATGAGCAAGCGATTGTCGAACTTGCCAGGGCTTTCACCAGCTCATTAAAAGAGGCGGATGAAAAAATTGCAGAGGAATTACTCGCTCTTGCACTGGATATTGCCAAAGCCATGCTCAAAACCAGCCTGAACACCGGCCACAATCGCGTGCTTGCGGTAGTCAAGGAATCGATTCGATTTCTGCCCATGGTGAAGCAGCCAGCACGTATTTTGCTCAACCCGGCAGATGTCGAAGCAGTCAAACTGAATCTGGCCGAGGAGTTGGCCGAAGGCGGCTGGCTGATTATTGAAGACCAGACGATAGAGCGCGGCGGCTGCCTGGTGGAAACACCCAGCAACCAGATCGACGCCACCAACAGCGTACGCTGGAAACGTATCAGCAATGCCTTGGGACAACCCAGCGAATGGCTGGATGAAAGTAATGCCTGATGTGTGCTGACACCCCACATTCACAGCGCTGGAGTAGCTACACGCAAGACTGTAGCGAGCTTCTCAAGCTTAGTGAATCCATGGAGATTTCAGGCCGCGTGACACGCCTCACCGGTCTGGTGATGGAAGCCATCGGCATCAAACTACCTGTCGGTAGCGCTTGCACAATACCTTTGCCGGATGGCAGGAAAATCGAGGCAGAAGTCGTCGGCTTCGATGGCGACCGGTTATTACTGATGCCACAAAGCAGTATCGAAGGCATTGTGCCGGGTACCCGTGTTTTCCCGCTGGAAGTCACTGAACATATACCGAGGCCGGGCAATGGTTATCATCCTCGCAGAAGATCTGCAGACCGTGCGCGCCACTTGCCGGTCGGCATCGAGCTTCTGGGACGGGTGCTTGATGCCACAGGCATGCCGCTGGACGACCTGGGCCCGCTCAAGACACGCAACGTTGCACCGCTCAACACGCGGCAGATCAATCCGTTGTCGCGCGCACCGATTACCGAGGTTCTTGACGTTGGCGTTCGCGCCATCAACAGTATTCTGACCGTTGGCCGCGGACAACGCATGGGCTTGTTCGCCGGTTCCGGCGTCGGCAAGAGCGTGCTGCTTGGCATGATGGCGCGCTACACCACGGCCGATGTCATCGTTGTCGGCCTGATCGGCGAACGCGGTCGTGAAGTAAAGGAATTCATAGAACAGATTCTCGGTGAAGAAGGGCTCTCCCGCTCCGTGGTCATTGCGGCGCCTGCCGATGCTTCACCACTGATGCGCTTGCAGGGCGCCAGCTATGCCACCAGCATTGCCGAAAATTTCCGCAATCAAGGCCGGCATGTATTGCTGATTATGGATTCACTCACCCGCTATGCCATGGCACAACGTGAAATTGCCCTGGCGATTGGCGAGCCGCCTGCGACCAAAGGCTATCCGCCTTCCGTCTTCGCCAAGTTACCGGCATTGGTCGAACGCGCCGGCAACGGCAAAGCCGGTGAGGGTTCGATTACGGCTTTTTATACGGTACTGACAGAAGGCGACGACCAACAGGACCCGATTGCCGATGCCGCACGTGCCATTCTCGATGGGCACATTGTGCTTAACCGCTCGCTGGCAGAGGCGGGACATTACCCCGCCATCGATGTCGAGCAATCGATCAGCCGCGTCATGGTCAACATTACCGGCAAGGCGCATCAAAAAGCCGCATTGAAACTGAAGCAACTGAATTCGCGCTATACCCGCAATATCGACCTCATTAATGTAGGCGCATACGAGGCCGGTTCGGACCCGGTTCTCGATGAGGCAATTGGCAAACACGAAAAAATTGCCGCCTTCCTGCAGCAGGATATCAAGGAGCGAGCAGACATTGATCAAAGTATCCAGCAGCTTTCCATGCTGCTGGAAGCCTGAATGGCCAGATAAGGAAAAAAAAGCATGACGAACCAGACATCCAGTGCCATTCACACCCTGATTGAGATCGCCATCAAGGAATCCAATCAAGCTGCGGAGGCATTGGGCAAGGCCACCAAGCTGCTGAAAGAGAGCGAAAAAAATCTCAACATGCTGCTGGATTACCGCAACGACTATACCAACCAGCTTGCACAGAACTCACAGAAGGGCTTGTTTGCCGAGAGCTATCAGAACTTTCAGAGCTTTTTGGCCAAACTGAATCAAGCCATTACCGGCCAGCAAGCCGTGGTGGACACCTGCAGGCAAAAGGTCGCCGATCAACGGAAATACTGGCAGGAGTGCGAACGTAAAAAACTCTCTTATGGTGTGCTCGTCACGCAGGCAGAAGCCAGGGCGCATCGCGCACAACTGAAAAAAGACCAGAAATTGATGGATGAACACGCCCTGCGCCAGAGTATGAAAAAAGCGCATTCACGCTAATTGAAAATATGCGAAACCAGAAGGAATCCATAATGCAAAACCTGCCATTACTGAATACGTCGAATGCTGTACCCAAAGCCCACGCGCAGGGTGCCTCAAAATCAGGCAACATCACCGGGCAATCCAGCGAGGCTGGTTCATTTCAGCAGAAACTGACGCATCAGATTCAGCAAAAAAATGAAAACCGGCAGCCGGCGGCGCAAGCCCAGCAAGCCCAGCAAGCCCGGCAAGCCCGGCAAAATCAGCAAACCCAGCAAAAAAGCGAACCTGCTGACAGCAGAACCATGGTGGATAAAGACGCACCCACTGCCGACCTCATTCAACGAAAAATAAAAGGCCTTGCAGGCAAAATGACTCAACCTGAGACCCATCGCCAGGATGCTGCCCAGTCAAACCCGGATGAAGTTGGGCTCGATACTGCAGAGGCAATCAATGTAGTGGATGGCACACTGATTCCGGCATCGCTCAACGTGCTGGCACAGCTTCAACAGACAGCAACCGGGGATGCTGAAGAGCCATCGACCGATCCGGCTTTAATCAATACAACATCGCTGAAAACAGACGGCCCTGCTGCCAGGCTGGCAGCGGCAGAAGGAAAAGGGCTGCCGATAGCCGCCGAGACAGGTGACGACACAAAATCAGTGCAAACCGGCATGGATAAAAACAGCACGGATAAACTGGCAATCGCTGTAGAAAATCAGCGCGCACAAGCCGACAAGTTCAATGGCATGAAATCTGATAGTACAAAATTTGATGACATGCTCCCGGAAAGCCTGAACAAAACTGCCGCAAGCAGAGAGCCTGTCGCCGGCATGCTGCAGAACCAGCCAGTGTCCGCCGCACAAACTGCAGCGGCCAATCTGGCCAGTAACAGTCTGATCACGACGCCTCCCGGCAAGGAGGGCTGGAACCAGGCCATCGGGCAACGCGTCATGTGGATGGTCGGTGCTGCGCAGCAATCGGCAACGCTGACACTGAACCCGCCTGAAATGGGTCCGCTGCAAATCGTCATCAATGTCCACAATGATAAAACCGACACCGCTTTCTTTTCCGATCGACAGGAAGTCAGGCAGGCCCTGCAGGACGGCATGGACAATTTGCGCGAAATGATGAAAGAAGCCGGTATCAACCTGGGCCAGACCAACATCAATCAACGCGATAAAATGACACAGGATTTCATGCAACAGCAACAGCAGGCTGCGCGTCAGAACACCGGCGATAGTGCGCAGACTGCCGAAGAATCTTCAGTTTCAGCAACGCCCACACGCGTCGGACTTGGTCTGGTCGATACCTTCGCCTGAAAAGTCAGGCCACCCGGACATGCATCGCAAACCGCGATGAACGGGCGGGTTGCGCCACACTCTTGGAAATGTGTGCCGTTCTTCGCCGCTCCCGGTCTTCCCGGCACTTCCGGTCTCCCACGCAGATTGTAAGGCTTGATATAACGCATATTCCCGCTTCTTTTCCCCGCATTCAGCCACGCATTATTTCCCGATAATGAATCCATTCTTAATGCAATAGCAAATCAGGAGTACAGAATGGCTGAAGCACCCGCCCCAGAAGAAGTTGTTCCAGGAGAAGTTAACCCAGAGAAGAGCTCGAAATCCAGGTTCATCATGATCATCGTGGTGATACTGGTTCTGCTTGGCGGCGGCGGTGCGGCCTGGTATTTCATGCAACCGGAACCTACAGAAAAAGAGAATAGCGAAGTCAAGAAAGAAGCCAAAGCGGCAAGTGCTGCCCCTGTCTTTATGACCTTGGAAACATTCACCGTCAATCTGCTACCGGATCCGGGCGAGCAGTATTTGCAAACCGACATTTCATTACGACTCAGCAAAGCTGCCAACGAGGCCTTGATCAAGCAATTCATGCCCTTGGTGAAAGCGCAGACTTTGATGATTCTCTCCAGCAAGAGAAGCTCGGAGATCTCGAGCATCGAAGGTAAAAATACCTTGAGCCAGGAAATCGCCGATAACATCAACAAACTCCTTGCCCAAAACGGCAAGGACCCGGTGGTCAGTGGTGTGTTTTTTACTTCCTTCATTATTCAGTAACTTGCAACCAGCGCCGCAATCATGGTCGATAATTTTCTTTCGCAAGATGAAGTCGATGCCCTCCTGAAGGGGGTCACCGGCGAGCAGGACGAGGTCAAGAACGAGATCGACCCGTCTGCGATTCGAGATTACAACCTTGCCACGCAGGAACGGATCGTGCGCGGCAGGTTGCCGACGCTGGAAATCATTAACGAGCGTTTTGCCCGCCTGCTGCGCATCGGGTTGTTCAACTTCCTCAGGCGCACTTCCGAGGTCTCGGTCGGCTCGGTACGCATCAGCAAATATAGCGACTTCATACGCAACCTTGTCGTTCCCACCAATCTGAATCTGGTGCAAATCAAGCCTTTCCGCGGTACTGCACTGATGATTTTCGACCCCAACCTGGTATTTCTGCTGGTTGACAACCTGTTTGGCGGCGACGGTCGCTTTCATACACGGGTTGAAGGCCGCGATTTTACACAGACGGAACAGCGCATCATCAAGCGCCTGCTGGATATCGTCACTGAAACCTATATGAAATCCTGGGAGCCGGTTTACCGGATCGAGTGTGAATACGTGCGTTCGGAAATGAACACGCAGTTCGCCAATATCGCCACGCCAAATGAGGTCGTCGTTTCAACCACTTTCACGATTGAACTGGGCGACGTTAGCGGAGAAATTCACTTTTGCATGCCCTACGCCATGATAGAGCCGATACGCGACGTTCTCAGCTCAAGCCTGCAGGGTGAAGTGCTGGGCGTCGACCGGCGCTGGGTAAGGCTGATGACACAACAGATCCAGGGTGCAGAAGTTGAACTGGTCACCGATCTGGCCAAAGCCAGAATGACACTGAACGATGTATTGAACATGAAGGTAGGCGACGTGATCCCGCTTTCACTTTCAGAGACGGTAGAGGCCAAGGTCGACAACGTGCCGGTGATGGAATGCAAGTACGGAATATTTAACGGGCAATACGCATTGCGCGTGGAAAAGCTTTTACGAGCCAATTCTACGGAGTATGTAAAGGGAGAACAGTATGGCGACTGAAGATGAAATCAACACTGAAACCGCAGTGGAAGATGACTGGGGTGCAGCAATGGCAGAACAAGCTGAAGCTTCTGCCGTGTTGCAGGCCAAGCCTGAGAACACCCAGGTTTTTGCCGAATTCTCCGACCAGAACAAGCTGACCGACACGCAAAACGATATCGACTTCATTCTTGATATCCCGGTACAACTGACCGTTGAGCTTGGCCGCACCAAAATCGCAATCAAGAATTTATTGCAACTGGCGCAGGGCTCTGTGGTTGAACTGGATGGTCTGGCTGGCGAGCCGATGGACGTCCTGGTCAATGGTTGCCTGATCGCGCAAGGCGAGGTCGTGGTGGTGAATGACAAGTTCGGCATCCGCCTTACCGACATCATCACCCCGGCTGAACGCATCCGCAAACTGAACAAGTAAGCAAGAAAATGAACGCGCGCCGTTTCCCGCACTTTTGCAGCCTGACTTTCCTGACCAGCCTGACTTTCCTGACCAGCCTGACTTTCATGCCGGGCGTAGCAAACGCTACCGAAACTGCAGGTATCTCTGCAACCGGCAGTGCCGTACAAGTCATCTTCGGCCTGATCATGGTACTGGGTGTCATGATGCTCATCGCCTGGCTGTTCAAGCGCTATGCGCCGGGTATAGGCCAGAACAACAGCGTTGCCCGCATAGTTGGCGGCGTCAGTGTAGGCAATCGTGAACGCGTACTGGTCATAGAAGTGGCTGACCGCTGGCTGGTGGTCGGTGTCTCGCCGAGCCAGGTAACCAGTATCGCCAATCTTGAGGCAGGTCAGGCCAGCACCGAAATGCTGAACCAACACTCATCGGCGACCCATCCGTTCGCAAAGTGGCTGACGCAGTCCATGAGCCGGACGCAGCCGATCAATCCACCCGAAGTTAGATAGCAAGTTAGATAGCAAGGTAAATAGCCATGCGTTTCAGTCCACTGCCTCAGTTCGCCATGCAAAAACCCCTGCATCAAAATTCACCTGGATTCAGAAAGAATCGCGCCGCCGCGCTCGGCCTGGCCATTCTCCTGTCTGCGCTGATGACGTTGCTGTTCTCATTCAACGCACTGGCGGCCGATGCCGGCATCCCGGTCATCAACGCCACCCCCACCGCAGGTGGCGGCCAGAATTACACGCTGAGTTTGCAGACCCTGCTGCTGCTTACATCGCTGACTTTCCTGCCCGCCTTGTTACTGATGATGACCGGTTTTACGCGCATCATCATCGTCCTGTCCTTGCTCAGGCAAGCGCTCGGCACGCAATCCACGCCGCCCGGTCAGGTACTGATCGGCCTGGCATTGTTCCTGACCTTTTTTGTCATGGGCCCGGTCTTCGACAAAATATACGCCGAGGCTTACCAGCCATTTGCCGAGAACAGGATCACCATGCAGGAGGCCATGGAAAACGGCGCCGAACCGCTCAAGGCCTTTATGTTGAAGCAGACGCGCGAAGCCGACCTGGCATTGTTCATCAAGATGTCGCAAAGCGAGGCGCCGGAGACCGCTGAAGATGTTTCACTGCGCGTACTGATTCCCGCCTTTATGACGAGTGAACTGAAGACCGCATTCCAGATCGGTTTTGCCATTTTCATTCCATTCCTCATCATCGACATGGTGGTAGCCAGCGTATTGATGGCGATGGGCATGATGATGGTATCGCCCGTGATTGTCGCCTTGCCGTTCAAGCTGATGCTATTCGTTCTGGTTGACGGTTGGCAGCTGATTCTTGGCTCACTCGCACAGAGTTTCTATTAGCTGGGTTAGAGGAGAAATAAATCATGAGTCCGGAAAGCGTGATGGATATCGGCCGCCAGGCGATTTACATCACCATCATCGTCGCATCACCCATGCTGTTGACCGCATTGATCGTCGGCCTGGTCGTGAGTATTTTTCAGGCGGCAACGCAGATCAACGAAACCACCCTGTCTTTCATCCCGAAGCTGTTCGGCATTCTCGCAGTGCTGGGCATTGCCGGCCCATGGATGCTCACGGTAATGACTGACTATATGCGACAGGTTTTGACCAACGTGCCGATGATCGCGGGCTAACCGGGAAACATCAGGCGTGTTCCCGTCTCCGCACATCACCCCGCAACATCATGATCTCCATTAGCACCGACATGCTGCAAGCCTGGATCAGCGGCCTGCTCTGGCCGCTGACCAGAGTCCTCGGCATGATTGCGGTCGCCCCGATTTTCGGCCACAGATCCTTGCCTGCAAGATTCAAGGTCGCACTGGGTGTTTTCATTACCCTGGCGATCATGCCCGGTTTGCCGCCCATGCCTGCCGCCGACATGTTTTCGATCCAGGGTGTCGCCATCCTCATTCAGCAACTGCTGATCGGCGTCGCCATCGGCTTCACCATGCGCATTGCATTTGCTGCCGTGGATATGGCCGGCCACTTCTGCGCGATGTCCATGGGTCTCGGTTTTGCAACCTTCTTCGACCCGCAATCGAGTGGACAAACCACTGCACTTACACAGTTGTTCGTAGTGCTCGCCATGCTGTTCTTTCTGAGCATGAATGGCCACCTGATCCTGATTATGGCCGTCACCGAAAGCTTCATGACCATACCTGTCTCGATAGCCCCGGAGACGGGGATCAACTTCGTCAGAATCGTCACCTGGGGCGAACACATTTTTAGTGCAGGACTGCAACTGGCGCTCCCCGTGATTGCGGCACTGCTGATCGCCAACCTTGCACTCGGCATCCTCAGCCGCACCGCACCCCAACTCAATCTGTTCGGCATTGGCTTCCCGATCACCATCAGCATCGGTCTGATTGTCATCGCGCTGGCGTTCCCGAGAATGACCGTGCCACTGGAGCGCTTGATCAGCGATAGCTTCAACACGATCGATCAACTCTCGATGCCATCACCGCCCTTACCGCTGCCGCAATAAATCATCGGCGGATTCGGGCTGAAAAAAAAGCCACCCGGTTAAGGAGTGGCTTGGCTGAAAGGAGAAAATCAGCGTTTAGAAATAATTGAACAGGGATAACCCCGTCGTCTTTACAAAAGTTTTCTGCGCCGCTTCCAAAATCACCTGCTGCTGCGAAATATCCGAAATCGCCTTGGCATAATCCAGCTCTTCCACTTCCGACAACGATTGCGCGTATTGCAGGCTCAGCTCACGGCCAAACTCCTCTAGTGCGTCCAGCTCGTTCAGGCGCGTGCCGACCATGGCGCGTGTAGCCAACACGGTATCCAGGCCTTGATCGATGCTGGTTTGTGCTGTCACCAATCCCGCGGAAAAGGCTGCTGCCGTTGCCGCATCGGTAATCGGAATATCCAGCAGATTGGCAAAATTATTGAGTGTCTGAAAAATATCATTGCCGCCTGCCTGGAAAACTGCAGCTCCCGTGTCTGCAATCTCTATTTGCCGTGTAGCACCAACTTGCAGCAAACGCTGTTGATTATCGCCTTGATACAAAGCACCGGCGCCGGTTTTAACAAAAGCCGGCGCTTGGCTTTGATAGCCCGCAAAAATATAATTCCCCGCGGCATCTTTGGTATTGGCCAAACCTATCAACTGATCGAGTGCTCCGCGCATTTCCATCGCCAGGAAACTACGCTCGGTATCGGAGTAGGCGCCATTACCTGCAGCGACCATGGAGGATTTCACAGAGAGCAGCAAATTGGTCACATTATTCAGCGTCATTTCTTCAGCACCAAGATTGCTGACTGCCGCCTGGCGGTTGAGGGCGTACTGGTCATTGATGCCGCTGGCCTGTCTGATTTGCAGCGCACGCGATGCACCTACCGGATCATCCGAAGGCGACTGGATTTTTCTGCCGGTGGATATCTGCTGTTGCAGTTTCACCTGAGAACTTGTCAGCTCGCTGATACGTGAAATCCCGCTTTGAAAAATGATATTGCTACTCACCCGCATGATGATTCCTTTTCTCTGACTAACGGCCTATAGTCAGTAACAGTTCAAACAACTGGCTGGCGATCTGCATCATCTTGCCCGCAGCCTGATAGGCTTGCTGGTAACGCATCAGGTTGGCAGCCTCTTCATCCAGATTAACGCCGGAGAAGGCTTGCTGTGCATTCACCGCACCCTCCAGCATCTTGGCCTCGGCTTCACTCATCACTTTGAGCTCGTTGGTCTTGTTGCCCACCAGGCTCACCAGTTGACTGTAGGCACCTTCATAACTGGTGGTGCCGCCCGCTGTCGTCAGCGCTGATTGCAGAGCAGCCAGTTTGAGCGCGTTGCCGTTATCGGAGTTACCCGCCGTTGGCAACTCGGCCAGCGCAATCTTGTTGATATCGCTGATAGCAACGGAGAAACCGTTGGCGGCCATGATGGTAGGCTTGATGAGGAAGGAATCATTGGCCTGCATGCTGCCGCTGGCGATATTGATTTCCAGCCCATCGACAGTTTGCGGCATGCTGGCAAAAGTCTGAAATGTACCGGTATCCTGCCGCGTCAGTATGTAATTGCTGCCATCGTAGGAAAGACGATAGTTGCCGCCGTTGAGCGCACTGGCATTGTCAATCGAGACATTGAGTAGCGCATCACCGGTATTGTTGACATTGCCGCTAACCAGCGGCCCCGGCACATTGAAAAACACACCACCCGCATTACCGGATTTGTCGTAGCCCTGCATGTGCTGGGTGTTGAAGGTTTCCGCCAATGTCAGAGCGATCATGCCCAGCTGACCGCGTATGGTATCCAGTGATTTTTCACGGAACTGCACCAGCCCGCCCAGCTTGCCACCGGAGAGACTGTTGCTGCCCAATATCACGGTGCCGGAGTTACCGTTGTAACCGACTTCCATGCGATTAGGGTCGCTCTCGGAACGTATGGTCGAGAGCGTATAACGGTTTTTGCCAACCACCAGAGGTTGACCATTGCCGATGAATACGTTGTAGGTGCCATCCTGTTGCTCGACGACATCCACCTTCACCTGCTTGCTCAGTTCAGCGATGATTTGATCGCGCTGATCCATCAAGTCATTGGGAGGCCCTACCCCATTGTTGAGCGCCGCTTCAATATTCTTGTTGAGCTGCAGCAGTTGTTGCGAGTAGGAGTTGATCAGGCCGACACTGGCGTTCACCTCCGCATTCACATTGCCTTCTATCTCGGCAAGGCGACTGCCTAATGCCTGAAAGCGTGATGCAAGGGATTGCGCCTGCGATAACAGGGTTTGGCGGCTGGCGGGATCACCCGGATTGGAAGATGCGGTCTGCACACTGGCAAAGAAACTTTGAATGACGGGAGACAAACCGGCGCTGGTGTTGGAAAGCAGGTTGTCGATGTACGACATTTGTGCGGCATAGGCGCTCATCTCGTTGCTGCTGCTGAGGCTGCTGCTTACCTGCCTGCTGAGTATTTCGTTGTAGATACGCTGGATGCCCAGAACCTCGGTACCCTGACCCACATAGCCATAGCCAAAGTTCTGCGCCTGGGCAGCACCTTGTATCACCACCTGACGGGTGTAACCGGGTGTGGAAGCGTTGGCGATATTGTGCCCGGTAACGCTCATGCCTACCTGTGCTGCATTCAGCGCAGTCTTACCGATGTCGAGTATGCTCGATGCCATGATCCATCCTGCCCAATCTGTTTAATCTCTATGTCGGCAGCTTCCGACAAAACTTGATACCCCTGCTAGCCCGAATATTTCATAAATTTCACGCGCCCTCGCTCGGTCTTTGCTTTCCCGGCACTTTTTCCTCAGTCGCGTGTATGAATAACTACACCGCTCCTTCATAAAAAGCGCTGAAAAACCAATATCCTGCGCGATCATCACGCGAATTCATGAAACATCCGGGCTAAAAATCATGCCCTGGCCTTGCAGGATCAGGCTGCAGAAGTGCGCTGTATGACCTTGATCAATTTATCCGCATAGCTGGGGTCCGTCGCATAACCTGCCTGCTGCAGGGCATGGGCATAGCCATTCAGATGCTGCAAGTTATTCATGACAGCCTGATAGCGCGGGGTTTTGCTGATGAGATTGGCAAAGTCCCTGAATGAATCGGCGTAGGAATCATAAGCGCGGAATTTTTCAACGCGCTGTACTTTTTCACCATTGATGTATTCGGTGGTCATGGTCTCTGCGACTTTGCCGTTCCAGTTGCCTGTGGCCTTGATACCGAACAGGTTGTAACTTGGCCGTCCATCGGCATGCTTGATCTCGTGTTTACCCCAACCGCTTTCCAGCGCGGCCTGACCCACCATGAACTGTGCGGGGATACCGGTTGCACGGCTGGCTTCCTGCGCATGCCCGATCATGCGCTGTTGAAAATTGGCGACATGCTCTGGCTGGTTGCGTGTAGCCGGCGGGGAAAACTCCTGCACCATTCCCTGTATCAGGGCGGCCGGAATAGCAGACACCTCACCACCATCCTGTGGCACAAAGCCGGACAGCTGCCCGGCAGATTGTGCTACGCCCTGACTTGCTGAAAAAGGACCTGCTGAAATGGCTTCCGGCGGCAGACTGTTGGCACTCTTGGTGAGCTGGCGTATCAGCACATCAGCCAGCCCCATGCCTTTGGATGCCAGGGATTGGCTTAGTTGCTGGTCAAGCATGGCAGTATAGGTACGCGTCTGGTCACTTTCGAACATGCTTTCCTGCGGCGTCGCATCGCGCATGCTCTTCAGCATCATGTTGAGAAACATCGCCTCGAACTGTTTGGCCGTTTCGCGTATCGCTTCCGGCGAATTTTCCTTGGCAGCAGCCCGGAGATTATTCAGGCCGTTGCTGTCGAGTGCCAGTTTGCTGCTGAGATCGGGCTGATTGATCATATGATCTCCAGCTCCGCACGGAAAGAACCCGCCGCTTTCATGGCCTGCAGGATAGCGAGCAAATCCTGGGGCGTGGCGCCTATGGCATTCAAGGCCTTCACGACTTCCGCCAGGCTTGCACCGTCTTCAAGCAGCATCACCTGGCCCGGCTCCATGTTGATTTCAATCTGCGAAACGGGAACGACAACCGTATCGCCGTCCGCCAGCGGATTCGGCTGGCTGATGACGGGTGCAGTGCTCACAATCACCGACAGATTGCCGTGGGAAACGGCACAACTCTCGAGCCGCACATGCTGCGTCATGACAACCGAGCCTGTGCGCGCGTTCATGATGACCTTGGCTGCTGTCACCGTCGGTGAAACGCTGATTGATTCCAGCCTGCCCAGAAATGCCACACGGTCTTCCAGGCGCTCGGGCGTCCTGACCCGAATCACCCGCCCGTCCTGGGCAACAGCCGTACCTTGGCCAAACTGCATATTGACGGCATCGACAACGCGGGCGGCGGTTGAAAAACTGGAGTCGGTCAGTTCCAGGTTAATGGTATTGCCTTCTGCAATTACGTTGGGTAACGTGCGCTCGACTGTTGCACCGGCAGAAATCCTGCCTACACTCAAATGATTGACCTGTACCGAAGTGCCAGCCGACGATGCACCGACACCGCCAACGACCAGATTGCCCTGCGCCATCGCATATACCTGGCCATCCGCACCCTTGAGCGGTGTCATCAATAAAGTGCCGCCACGCAGGCTTTTTGCATTCCCCATGGATGACACCGTGACATCAAGCGTCTGCCCTGCCTGGGCAAAAGCCGGCAATGTGCTGGTCACCATCACGGCCGCCACATTCTTCAATTGCAGATTGGTGCCCACAGGCAGGTTGACCCCCATCTGCTGCAACATGCTGATAATGCTTTGCACAGTGAAAGGCGTCTGTGTGGTCTGGTCGCCGGTACCGTCCAGACCCACGACCAAGCCATAGCCGATCAGCTGGTTATTTCGCACACCCTGAATCGTAGCGATATCCTTGAGACGGTCCGCCTGCGCGGTCACAGCTCCAAGGAGCAAGGCAACGGCAAGCAAAACACTCGCGATTGAAGTCAATTGACGTGGCACATTCATTTGCATCACCTTTAGAGCGGACTCAAGCTCAGGAAAAATCTTGCAAGTATCGAGACAACCTGGGCAGCATCAAGCTGCGAGTTGGTGCGATACTCAATGCGTGCATCCGCCACCTTGGTGGAAGGCACATTGTTGCCGAGCGTAATCGTGTCCGGGTTGACCACACCGGAGAAACGGACAAATTCCGCACCTCGGTCAAAAGCAATCTGCTTCTCGCCGCTGACCACCAGGTTGCCGTTTTCCAGCACATCCACCACGGTCACGCTGATCGTTCCGCTGAAATTGTTACTGGAGCTTGAGGCAGCTTTTTCTTCATTACTGAGCGATGAATTCGCCCCGATCGAAATGGGGTTCCTCAAATTGACCGGCAATCCGGTTGTAGGATCAATCGAAGCCGCCACCTTGCCCGACCTGCTTGACGATCCGGCACCCTGTTTGCCTGCACTGGTGTTCTCGGTAATCTGGATCGTCAATGTGTCGCCGACAAATCTTGCGCGCCTGTCCTCGAACAATGGCTTGTAGGCAGCGGCCCGGTAAATGGCGCCATTGGGTGCAGCGGTTCTATCGGCCGGCACCGGTTTCGCCGTGGTTGGCGTCTGCACGATAGTCCCCGGCGTCACGGAACACGCAGCCAGAACTCCAGACAAAACCAGCAGCAACAGATCTCTGCGAACCCGGCTCCAGCTGCAATATTTAGTGTAATGAATCATGTCTGTTACCTCTGCCGTTTCAGCGTGCATCGAATATCGACTACATCTGCGTCAGTTTTTGCAGCATCTGGTCGGACGTGGTGATGGCCTTGCTGTTGATTTCATAGGCACGCTGGGTCTGGATCATATTGACCAGTTCCTCCACAACGTTGACGTTGGAGGTTTCCACATACCCCTGTGTCAACAAGCCCGCGCCGTTGGTGCCCGGGGTATTGGTATTGGCCGCACCGGAGGCCGCGGTCTCCACATACAGGTTCTCACCCTTGCTGAGCAAACCGGCCGGATTGATAAAGGTTGCCAGTTGTATCGTGCCGACTTGCACGGTATTGGCATTGCCCGCCTGTGTAATGGAGACTGTGCCATCGCGGCCTATACTCAGGCTTTGCACATCGGCAGGAATGGTGATGGCAGGCTGCACAGGGAAACCGCTGGAAGTCACCAACTGGCCCTGATCATTGATCTGGAACGAACCATCGCGGGTATAAGCGGTGGCGCCGTCCGGCAGCAGTACCTGGAAAAAGCCCTGCCCCTGAATGGCGACATCCTTGTCGTTGGACGTCTGCTGCAGGTTGCCCTGGGTAAACACGCGCTCGGTCGAAACCGGACGCACACCCGTGCCAATCTGCAAGCCAGTGGGCAACTGGGTCTGCTGAGATGACTGCGCACCGGGCTGACGAATGGTCTGATAGAGCAAATCCTCGAACACCGCTCGCGAACGCTTGAAGCCATTGGTGCTGACGTTAGCCAGGTTGTTGGCAATCACATCCATCTGTGTTTGCTGGGCATCCAGACCGGTTTTTGAAATCCAAAGTGAACGTATCATTTTCGTCTCCTTATGCGCAGAACTCTAAAAGTTTGCACAAGCTTGCCAAGTAATGCTTCTATGGTAATCGTATGATCAGGAACTCAAATTCAAGAGCTGACTGGCCTTATTGGCGTTATTCTCGGCTTTCTCCAGTAATTTCATCTGGAAATCGAACTGGCGGGCGAGGCTGATCATATTCACCATCGCCTCGACCACGTTGACATTGCTGCCTTCCAGCGCGCCGCCGACCAGATGCACTTCCGGATCGATCTCCGCAGGCTGACCGCCCTTCAATTCAAACAAGCCGTCCTTGCCGCGCACCAGCATCTCTTCCGGTGGATTCACCAGCTTGAGACGACCCAGTATATTCACTGCACCCGGTTCATAGTTGTTGGAGACAGTTGAAATCGTACCGTCCTTGCCGACCGTGATGGTCTCATCCGGCGGAATGCCGATCGGGCCACCATCGCCCATTAGAATCTGCCCGGTGGAATTCTGCAGCAAGCCGTTCTCGCTCACCCTGAGTGAGCCATTACGCGTATAACCCTCACTGCCGTCCGCGCGTATTACAGTCAGCCAACCTTTGCCCTGAATCGCCACATCCAGATCACGACCGGTTTGCTGCAAGGAACCGGGACTGAAATCCGATCCAACGGTGGAATCGACGACAAAAGCACGGGTAGGCATGCCTTCGCTGACTATGGGGACGGCACGGAAAGAATCGAGTTGGGCACGAAACCCGGTTGAGGTGGCATTTGCCAGATTGTGCGAATTGGTCGCCTGCTGCTCCAGAATATGTTTCGCGCCCGACATCGCGGTGTAAATCATCCTGTCCATTACCGACTCCTCTTTCTATACCGGGTGCCTGCATCTGCACAGGCACCTCGGAAATCATGTATTAACGCAGGTTCACCAGAGTCTGCAGCACCTGATCCTGAGTCTTGATGGTTTGCGCGTTGGCCTGATACACACGCTGCGCCGTAATCATGTTGACCAGTTCGGCGGTGAGGTCCACATTCGAATCCTCCACTGCGGAAGATTGCAGCACGCCCAGACCACTGGTGTTGGGAGGCCCGACCAGAGGCACGCCGGAAGTCGCGGTCTCGGCCCAGGCATTGCCGCCCAGGGCTTGCAGCCCGTTCGGGTTGACAAAGTTCGCCATCACCAACTGCCCCAGATTGGCCGATTGACCATTGGTGTAACGGCCGACGATGATGCCGTCCGCGCCGACGCTATAGCCGGACAGGCGACCGGAGGTGTAGCCGTCCTGGGAGAAACTGTTGAGGCTGAAATTGGAGCCGAACTGCGTGCTGCCGGAAAAATCAATCGCCACGGTCAATGGGCTGGTGGCTCCGTTGGTAATCGGAATATTCAGGTTGGCCGTACCACCGGTTGGCGACATACCCGTGCCATCGAAGTTCATGGTGGTGAGCGCGGTTGCCGGCGTTACGCCATCCACTGTGGTAAACAAATCCCAGACGCCCGGCGCGGTTTTCACAAAGAAGGTTTGCAATGTGTGCGAGTTGCCCAGACTGTCGAATACCGACAGAGAACGTGAGTCATGGAATGTGGTTGGATCATCCGGATCGAACCCTGCTGCCGGTAACGGATCCTTACGGGAATCCAGATTGACAATACCGGTAACCGCACTGGTGACTTGTGGCTGCAGGTCGGCAGTATTGATTTGCAATTCCACCATGCTGCCAGTCAAAAGATTACCGGAAGCATCTGCCGAATAACCGGTCAGGCGCCGGTTGTCAGTATTGACCAGGTAACCATCCTTATCCATCTGGAACTGGCCGTTACGGGTATAAGTGATGGAGCCATTGTCACTCAATCTGAAAAATCCGGCACCATTGATGGCAATATCCAACGGATTATTGGTCGCACTGATATTGCCCTGTGTGAATTGCTGCTGAACCTTGGCGATCTTGACGCCGATACCCACCTGCGAGGCACCGCTACCTGTCAGCGAATTCGCATAAACATCCGAAAACTGTGTCTGCGATTGCTTGAAGCCCACAGTGCTGGCATTGGCAACGTTGTTGCCCAGCACTTCCAGACTTTTGGAAGCTGCATTCAATCCGCTTAAACCTTGTTGGAAACTCATCTCGCTCTCCTTGGTGAATATTGATTCAATTGCATAGGGTTCACAATTGCATAGGGTTAATGTGCCTAGAAAACCTGCTTGATCTCGCCCAGCGATACCGTCTTCAGATTACTCAGGTTCATCTGTATGCCATCAGCGGAGTTGCTGACACTGTTGACCATGCTGTAGGCCATGGGTACGGCATTGATGGTGCCACTGGCACTGGTCGCACTGACTTCATGGAAATAGCGCCCATCGGCAGCAATTTCCCCCGAGTTGGTCTCACCACCCCAGTTCAGTTCAAGCAAGCCAAAAGGCTGCTTGCCCAGATTCATTTCCCTGACGACGACACCGTCCGCGTTCTTGATCGTGACCTTGACGTTATCTGCGCTGGCCGGCAGGTCGACCGCGAACAAACTGTCCCCCTCAAACAGATCGACGTTGTTGCCTTCGGTCAGCACCACGCGCCCTATCATGCCGGAAGCCTGCATGGACTGACTGGACTGGACGCTACCTATCAACGCTTCCATGGTGTTGTTCAATTTGTCGATACCGGTCACCGTCGACAGCTGCGCCAGCTGGCTGGTCACCTGCGCGTTGTCCATCGGATTGAGCGGGTCCTGGTTCTTCATCTGCGTCACCAGCAAGGTCATGAACCTGTCCTGCGCCTCCTGTGCTGTTGTCTTGGCCGTATTGCGTGAGCCGTTCATGGAATCCAGCAGAGTCTGCGAGACTTTATTGTCGTTCTGTACCGTAGTCATGTCGTTCTCCTCTATCTCCGGCATCTATCAGGATTGGCCGATGCTGAGTGTCTTCATCAGCATGTTCTTGGTCGTATTCATGGTTTCAACATTGTTCTGGTAGGCGCGGGAAGCGGCGATCATGTTCACCATCTCCTCCGTGACGTTGACGTTGGGCATCGCCACATAGCCGTTCTCGTCTGCGTGCGGATGCTCAGGCTTGTAAACCATCTGCGGTGGACGGCTGTCCTCGATCACTTGCTGCACCTTGACGCCGCTTGCCTGCTGCCCGTTGATAGGAACCGCCTCAAACACAACCTGTTTGGCCTTGTAGGGCTGGCCGTTGGCACCGGTCACGCTGTCGGCATTTGCGAGATTACTGGCTACCGCATTGAGTCGCTGGGAATGCGCGCTCATGGCAGAACCTGCGATATTGAAAACATTGAATAAAGACATGTTGTTCTCCTGATTAACTGTCGGCGAATACGCTTAAGTAGGGTTGCAAATTACTGGCCCTGAATCGCCGACATGAGTTTTTTAAGCTGCCCATTCAGCATGATCAGGCTCGCCTCGTAGCGCACGGCATTGTCGGCAAACTGGTTACGCTCAACATCCATATCAACGGTGTTACCATCGACACTGCCCTGCATCTCGCCACGGAACTGCACACCGCCGGGGTAGCCTGCGCTCAGTGCATTTGCCAGTGGCTGTGCCGCCATATGGCCGGAAGCTGTCTGGCTCAGTGCGCTGCCGGTTGCAGCAGGATTCGCCGCAGCGCCGGAAAGTGCCTGCTTGAATGCCGACGCAAAATCGACATCCTTGGCCTTGAAATTGGGGGTATCGGCATTGGCAATATTTGCCGCAATCAACTCCTGCCTTTGTGCGCGTATGCGCAAGGCAGTCTGGTGAAAGCTTAAAGCCTGGTCTAACTTGCCTATCACACTGCACCTCCTGGCTTGCCGGTATTCTTTTTAATGTATCGCTAAAGAAAGCCGGATTGACGCCGCTAACCTAAGATGAGGCAAAGTCTAGGACCAATCCAGATCATTCAATCGGAAGAGTAAAGATGAGAAAACCCCGCTTTTTGGAGTTTTGCTGGAAAGGCGGATGCGTAGAATGCAATTTGTCATTATCTCTAACGAATTGCGAGATACACCATGAACGAGCAGGATAGCGAACAGTTCCGGGTATATTCCATCAGAATTTATCAGGTAATCTGGCTGGCGATCTTCGCTTGCCTGCTCATGCTATCCGCTCGTGCAGTCAGCGCCAATCAGGGCAATAGTCAGGTCGCAACACAGGACACAGCTACTATACGCAGCAAAGTACAGGAATTTTTGCAGGTGCAGACCATAGGCGTACCCGGCAAGGTCAGCATTACGGTAGGCCAGGTGGAGCAACATCTTCGCTTGCAGGCATGCAGCAACCTGGAAGCGTTTTTGCCAACAGGCAGTCGGGCATGGGGCAGAACCACCATCGGGATCAAATGCAGCCAGCCTGGCCCCTGGACCATCTATGTGCAGGCCCGCGTAAACGTTACCGGTCAATACCTTGCTGCAGCGGCACCATTGAGACAGGGGCACGAAATCGGTGAGCAGGATTTGATGTTTTTGACTGGCGATTTGACCACACTGCCGCCCAGCATCATCACCGAGAAGTCCTTGGCCATAGGTCAAACTGTGAGTTCGTCCATCGCTTCCGGCAGCGTGATCAGACAGGACATGCTACGCAAACCGGCGGCAGTAAAACAAGGCCAGACTGTCCGCATCATATCCTCCGGCAAAGGCTTCAGTGTCAGTGCAGAAGGCCAGGCACTGGCCAACGCCAGCGAAGGCCAGGTGGTCAGAGCCAAAACCAGTAACGGTTCGGTCATCAGCGGAATTGCCCGCAATAGCGGTGAAATTGTCGTGAGTTTCTAGCTTTTACTCACTAGCCTGTGATGAAGACATCACGCCAAGTGAAGAAATTAAGGATTCGGTGTTAAAGTTTTAGCCACTTCTGCCGTAAAAAGGTTGAATCCAGGCAACACCTGAACAATTAAGCAAAAGGATGCAGCAATGAAAATTGATGACGCACTGAAAGTAAACCCAGGGCTGGCAACCGGCAATACGGATGCCAAAACTGCCAAAAGCACTGAAACCCCGAAAACAGAGCAAGGTACGAGCGAAAAAGTCACCCTTTCCTCACGCTCCTCCGAGCTTCAGTCACTGGAAACCAAAACGGTATCAGAAGAAGCCTACGATGCAGGCAAGGTCGAAGCGATCAAGGCGGCCATTCTGGATGGCCAGTTCAAAATTGATTCAGGCAAAGTGGCGGATGGCTTGATCAATACCGTCAAAGACCTGCTAACCAGTTCCAGGTCCTGATAAGCCAGTGGAAATATCTTCACGATAGAAAGCACATATGAGCACAGCCATTTCAATCGAGCAGGAATCTCGCACAGTCGGCAGATTGATCGAGATTCTCGAGCAAGAACAAAGCTGCCTCATTCAAGCGGATTTCGAACAGATACAAACCCTGTTGGAAGAAAAATCCACTCTCCTGCAAAACCTCAACCTGCTGGCACAAGAGCGCTACCAGTGGCTGTCAGCCGCCGGTTATCCCGCAAATGAGTCCGGCATGTCTGACTGGTTAAAAGAAAACAGTGAACACGCCCTGCAAACTTCCTGGCTGACTATGCAGCAAGCCCTGCTCAAGGCAAAGGAACTCAATCGCATTAACGGCATGCTCATCAACAAGCACCTCACCCGTAACCAGCAGCTACTCAGCACGCTGCGAGGCCAAACCGAAATCGACCAGTTTTACGGCCCGAGTGGTCAAACCACCTCAAATGGCCGTCTTCGCGGCGCAGTCATCGCATAACCTGCGCCTGCATCTCTGTCTGGAGTTTCAGCTATTGGTATCAAGATATCTTTGATTGCCCAGGCAAAACTCGATATCACTTAACAACAGTAATGATTCTGACTCAATGAAGTCAGAAGCAAATTCAACGATTCCACTCGATCCATCCGATAATACTGGGCAAATCCAGGCCTCATCAATCAAACTGATGTAAGGTTCTCTACTTCAATACGATTAACTGACAGGCTTTGATAAAAAGCTATCAATCATTAATAGTCTGGAGGTTAATTATGTCGATCATGTGCAAAATGGGTAGCAAGTGCAGCGCTGGCAAGGGGATGTGCATCCACGAAAAAATGATGGCGGCTGTTGCCATGATCATGGTGCTCGCCGCAATCGGACACTGGGGGCTGGGCTGGTTCTGAGCCGGACAGAACTTCAGCTGCATCATGAAAACGGCTCCATTACTGAACGCGGAAGGTCTGCTTGACGAGCATGGCGATTACCTCTTCCGTTTCGCCTTGCTACGGCTCAAGGACTCCGCCCTGGCAGAGGACATGGTGCAAGAGACCTTGATTGCCGCTTTTGCAGCCAGGGATCGCTATACCTCAAGTGCCTCGGTACGCACCTGGCTTACAGCAATCATGAAGAACAAAATGATTGATTACTGGCGGCGCATGGGGCGGGAAAATTTAGCATCCGACCTGATGGAAAGCACCGGTCAGGATGGAAGCATTGATGACTTCTTTGATCAGGCCGGACGCTGGGCAAACAAACCCAACCCTTATCCGGATCCCGATCAGGCACTCGAAAACAAACAATTCTGGGGTGTTTTCGAGTCCTGCGTTTCCAGACTGAAACCGCAGCAAGCGGAAGTATTTATTGCAATTGAAGTACACGGTATGGAAAACGAGGAAGTCAGCAAAAGCCTTGCCTTGAGTCCGGGCAATATCTGGGTATTGATGCATCGCGCACGCGTCGCCTTGAGCAAGTGCCTGGAAATTCACTGGTCTAGACAGGAGTAGAAACCATGCTCAACTGCAGGCAGGCAAGCGAACTTATGTCTCAAGGGATGGATGCCAAATTGTCCATGAAAGACAGGTGGGCTCTCAAGATGCATCTGATGATGTGCCGGGGATGCGCCGGTTTCATGCAACAAATCCGTTTTCTGCGTAAGGCAGGAAACCACTGGGAACAGCACAATTCATCAAACCCCACTCGATTATCCAACGAAGCAAAAGAACGGATAAACAATGCTTTACAGGATTTCAAAAGTGGCAGGCGACTGAACAACGATGACAAAGGAACATCATCATGACCAAATTTTTTGCTCTCTATGGGAAAACCATCAACTGGCTCAGTCTTGGCGCCTTGATCATACCCCCACTATTACTGAGGCTGATCCTGGCTTACGAATATGGTGAGGCGGGCTATATGAAATTTTCCGGGGGAAACTGGTTTGCCCATTTAAGTTTTCCTTTCCCTTTCAATGTTTTGCCAGTTGAACTCAGTTGGCTAATGGCAACCTGGTTCGAATTGATTGGTGCAGCCGCATTGGTTCTAGGGCTGGCAACTCGTTTCTTCAGCTTGTCCTTGATCATTCTGACTATCGTGGCGATTGCATCCGTGCACTGGCCGGAGCAATGGTCCAGTTTAGGCGAGTTATGGAAAGGCTACACGGTTCTGGATGATGGTTATGGCAACTACAAACTGCCCCTGTTATTCATGCTCATGTTTCTTCCGCTGCTATTTGGTGGGGCAGGCAAAGCCAGCCTGGATTACCTGATTGCTCGACGCAGCAGCGCCAACAAGCCGCCAGCTTCGGCTATATAGCGCTGCGCCGACAAGCACCAGGACTGACGCCCAGGCATTTCTTGAAAGCCTTGCCGAACGCCGCCTCGGATTGATAACCGGCTGATTCAGCAATCGCCTGCATGGAAAGATTGCTGGTTTCCAGCATCTTTCGCGCCTTTTGCATACGCCACATCGTCAGATAGTGCATGGGCGTCTGGCCAGCCAAGGCATGGAAACGTTGAGAAAAAGCCGTGCGGGACATTCCGGCCTCCTGAGCCAGCTTATCGACTGACCACGAATTTTCCGGTCGCTGGTGCATGGCGTTCATTGCCAGCCCCAGTCTGGGATCAGCAATCGCGCCAAGAATTCCGGGGGGCGTTACGGACTGCTCGATATAGGCCCGCATGATCTGGGTAAACAGCACCTCCACCAGCCTGTTCACAACAGCCGCCGTACCCGCCCGCGCATGACGAACCTCATGGCTGATGAAATTGATCGTGGTCTGCAACCAATTGAGCTCTGTGGCATCTGTTCCCCTCAGATGAATAAATGCCGGCAATGCGTCCAGTAGTGGTGAGCGCGTCTTGCGGTCGAACTCGAAATAACCGCAAAGCACATTGGCCGGGCTGCCGCCGCCGCCATACCGGACCGGCCCATAATTCTCGATAGCCTGATCACGAATCAATTCTGCCGGCGGGATCGCCTTGCTGTCCGGGGCATCCAGAAACAAGTGGGCATGGCCGTGCGGAAATACCACCAGATCCCCCGCATTCAGGCAGACCGGTTCAGCCTCACCTACCAGCTTGATCCAACAGATGCCGCGCGTCACCACATGAAATTCCGCTACCGGCGTTTCACCGATATCCATGCCCCAAGGCGCCGTCAGCTCACAGCGGAAATAGATGCCGCCGCCGAGACGCAAGGATACAAGAATGTCTGTTAGTGCATCCATATATGTAATCCAGTACTAATCGACATAAATAATGCACTAATAATCATTTTCAATCCAATTTTATATCTTTATTATTCAACTCATGCCGATATGCGGTTTTCATCAACCGCATACCAATCTGTTCATCCAATCACAAGGAGAAAAACATGTCGTCCAACTACCAACTTACCCTCGCACCGCGTACGGTGCATAGCGCCAATCCGCGCGCCAGGATTAACCTGGAAAGCGCAAAGAGCGCATTGGGGTTCATACCCAATATGTACGCCAATATGGCCAATGCGCCGATTTTGCTGGACAGTTACCTTTACACCTACGGGCTGTTCCGTCATGAATCCGGGTTCACCCCGGTGGAGCAGGAAGTCGTGTTCTTGACCATCAGCCGCGAGAACAGCTGCCATTACTGCGTCGCCGCGCACAGTTTCGTGGCGGATGCCATGTCAAAGGTGCCGACCGAGGTGACCGATGCCATCCGTGACGGGCGTGAAATTCCCGATGCGAAGTTGCAGGCGCTGAGCGCCTATACCAAGGTCGTCCTCAATTCGCGTGGACATCCCTGCAATGAATCCACCGCGGCATTCCTTGCAGCCGGATATACCGAACAGCACATTCTCAACATCGTGCAGGCGATTGCCGTGAAGGTCATGAGCAACTACGCCAACCATTTGTTCGATACGCCATTGGACGAGGTATTCAATGGACGTGTCTGGCAGCCTGCCTGCCAGACTACCGCCTGCAGTACCTCTGCGTGCGCGGCTTGACCGGCAACCCACTTCCGCACGTCGTTTCCTGAACCCAGGGAAATGACGTGCCCAACACTCAAAAAGGAAACAACCATGACAGGCTCAAACCAATTCGACGTCATGCAACACACCAGGGCGCCATTGCGCCTTGAATTAAAGGCCAGGTTCCATGTTTTACCGCAAAAGCTGTTCGATACCGTTTCAGATCACCACGCCGTGGCCAGTTGGGTACCGCTTATGCGCGCCGTCGCCATGGAGCACAAGAGCAGCGGTCAATGCGATGTCGGCTCCATCCGGCACTGCACACTGCATGGCATGGGAGGAATCGACGAAACCATCCTCTGGTGGAATCCTCCGCATGGCTACGCCTTCCGGGTGGAAGCCAAATCGAAACTGATGATGCCGACCCGGGATCACGTTTCCGTGATGCTGATCGTACCCACAACCGACGGCGGTTGTGAATTGACTTGGCGCCACTACTTCAACTGGCGCGGATTCTTCATGCATCATATGACTGCGGTCATGCTCCCCATGATGATGCGGAGCGCACTCGCCAACATCCGCAAGGAACTCGGCGAAAGCTGCACCGCCAATCACGCCTGTGCCGCTTCAGCGTGCCAGAAAGTCAGCTGTAAGTAATCCGATACACAACCGTTTAATTGCCATCAACAGGTCGACCCAAGGTCATACACCTTGAATAAGTTCAAATGGATAAAAATGACACCAGATACGAGCACCTTCAATACGGACGCGACATTGCCGGTCCTGCAGGACATTCACCGCGTCTTCGGCATGGTGCCTAATCTGTTCCGTGCTTACGCAAAACATCCAGCGCTGCTGGAAGCAAACTGGAACAAGGTTAAAGCGGTTCTCCTCGGCGGCAGCATCCGCCGGCATACAAAAGAGATCATGGCGCTGATGATATCAGTCGACAATGGCTGCAGCTATTGTGCCGCGTCGCATTCGGCGATGCTACGAAGCCTGGGCATGGAAAAGCGTCACATCGATGCCTTGTTGCTGGGACTTTATCCGTCCGATCTTACCGCTTCCGATGTCGAACTGATCAAATTCGCCCGCAAGGTTAACCTGCGCTGGCGTGATATATCCAAAGATGATCTGGAGTCCATGAAACAAATGGGTATCCCCGAAACGGATATCATCGAGACGATAGGAATCGTTGAATTGTTTGCCGGTTTCAACCGCTTTGCTCGTACGCTACAGGTCGAAGTGGATTTCTGATTAATGAACCCCGGCCGCCAGCAAATAGTCTCGAACGCACTCCGCATTTCGGCTGTGGCCGGAGCACTGCTGAACGTCATCAATCAGGGCGGGGATATGCTGGAAGGCCGAATTTCATGGCTGCATTTTATGCTCAACTTTCTGGTCCCTTTCGCAGTAACCACATACAGTGGGATTATCTTACGTCAAGACCGTTTAGACAGGTGATAGCCATGAACCACGCCGAACATTTACTGAAAAGCCTCTTCGTCATGGCCTCTATGGTGGAGGCGAGAGACCCCTATACGGGCGGTCACTTGTGGCGCGTCTCCCAGTTCAGCCGCCTCCTGGCCGAGGATGGTGGCTTGCCTGCAAATGAAGTAGCCAGAATCGCGCTAGGCGGTTTTCTGCATGATCTCGGTAAAATCAGCGTGCCTGATGCAATCCTCAACAAGCCGGGCAGATTGACTGACGAGGAATATGAGGTCATCAAGACCCATCCCGAGGTCGGCAGCCGCCTACTGGCTGACCACCCACTGGCCGAACTGGCGCGTAGCGCCATCCTCTCGCATCATGAAACGCCTGACGGGCGCGGTTACCCGCATGGCTTGTCCGGTCCTGCCATTGGCGTAGAAGCCAGCATCGTCGGCATTTGTGACGCCTTCGATGCCATGACCAGCACTCGCCCATACCGCAAGGGTATGCCGACCAAAAACGCACTAGACATTATTCAGGAGAATCTGGGCAGGCAATTCCATGCAGCATGGGGGCAACGCTTCGTCCGGCTGGGAGAAAGTGGAAAATTGGATCACATTGTTGGCCACAGCGAGCATGGCATCCCGTTACAGACATGCCCCATGTGCGGACCAACCATCGTCATTACCCGCCGCCATTTGCATGGCGACCATGTGTATTGCCGGTCATGCGGTGGCGAAGCATCCGTCAACAGAAGCGGCGGCCTACTCTCGATCGCACCGGCAGGAAGACGCGGCAGCAAGCGCGATCTTGAACCCGAGATCGATAGCAAACTGCTGGATGAACTGGTCATGGAAAGCAGCCGCCATCTGGCACTGGCGATGTGAGAACCTATCTGGCCATCGATACAGGCTCCAGCGCCTGCACAATGGATTTTATCTGCTGTTCAACGTTGATCGTGACGTATCCGGTCAGCTCCAGCGCCCGATCCTCAAAAACGTCAATTCCTGGATTCCTGCCCATCCATTCTGCTGCGACCTGATCACGTGTCTTTAATAGATCTTCGATTTGTGGCCGGAACAAGGTCAGCATGGATGAAATCCAAATGTTCACCGGCCATGATGGCCAGGCATGGTCGATATGAAAACGATCCAGCATCTTGATGACATCATGCGCCGGATACCAGGTCTCGCCGGTCACCCAGCGATTGGTGGCAAATAGCCCCACCGGAAAGCCGTAGGCATCCATCGAGATTCCGATCAGGTGGGATAGCGCATCCTTGCCGCACGGCCAGGGCTCATCTCCCACGTAGTCCAGCGGACGTACCCTCTCGGGCATGCCGGGCTGTCGCAGAAAGGTATGAAAATGGCCGTGTTCACCGGCCTCACCACGGTGGGCATGGTAGTAGTACTGGCTGTGAGTCTCCGTGTCGAATACGTCATCCCGGGGATAATGCTCAAATTCGACGAACTTACCCTGCTCACGCAGCACTTCACTGACGATATTCATCCCGGCCTTGCCCAGAACCCGGTAGCATTCCAGCACTCGCGCACCGGCATCCGCCATGCGCTCAAGCTGGGTACGCGGCAACATTGAGAAATCGATGGTCTCCATTATGGTTTCAGAATTATGGGCGATGGAGCAAACTCGCAGCCCCGCCGCCCATAAACATCATTATCGCTACTTTAAATCACCGATCTAGTGAGCGGCACAAGGATTCTTTGCCTTGCACGGGTTCTTGGCTGCGCATGGATTTTTAGCTGCGCAGGGGTTCTTGCCCGCACATGGGTTCGCGACAGGAGCACAAGCGCCACAACCCTTTGCCTTTGCCGAGCAGGGATTCCCGGCAGCACAAGGGTTGGCAGTTGCCTTGCCTGGCTTGAAATTCTTCTGCACCTCTGCCGTATAAGCCGTCAACGCCGCAAGCTCCCGTGAGTTCCAAGGCAACGGCTGTGCCTGCATCGGCTTGATCATGCAGAACTGCACCATTTCTTCCAGAGTAATCGATTGCAGGCCGGCGTTATCAACCGCCATTTGTACACGGTGAGGATAGGGCTTGGCAAAACTGGGCTGGAACATCGCTCCGCCTGTGTGGCAGGTCGCACATGAAATGGCTCGGGAACCACTCAACCCGGAATTGTTCCAGAGGCGCTCACCTTCCTTGACCAGCGTCTGCTTATCACCCTGATAAGGCTTGGTGCCTTTGGGTCGAATGACCAGCTTGGGATCAACACGGTCACCCGCTGCACACGGGTTCTTGGCGCTGCACGGATTTTTCGCGGCACAAGGATTCTTTGCAGCACATGGACTGCAGGGGTTCTGCCGCGACCTTGGTGTACATGGGGCGCAGCGCGCGGCAAGGGCAGGAACCGGCATGGCGATCACGGTGCTCAATAAGCCGGTAAGTACGGCTGTTCTCAATTGCTTGGCTTGCGTGTTCATGGCAAATCTCCCGTATCTGAATATGGTTAACAGAATCACGGCATGTCTGTTGCTGCCGTCACTACTGAGTTAAACGGGATGACATCGGAATACTTACAATTCGCTGTTATTCATAACCCCAGGTCGCTCAAACCAGGGTAATCGTCGGGCCGGCGACCCAATGACCAAAAGAACAGACGTTGTTCTTGTTTGATCGGCAGGTCGTTGATGCTGGCAAAGCGATGTTGCATGAAACCTTGCGCGTTGAATTCCCAGTTTTCGTTGCCGTAACTGCAGAACCACTGGCCGGAATGGTCATGCCACTCATAGGCAAAGCGCACAGCGATGCGGTTATCGGCAAACGCCCATAACTCATTGATCAAGCGATAGTCCAGCTCCCTGCCCCATTTACGCTGCAAAAGCTGCCGTACTTGCTAGCGGCCTTGCAGAAATTCGGCACGGTTGCGCCAGAGGGTGTCTTCGGTATAAACCAGCGCGACGCGGTCCGGGTCGCGCGAGTTCCAGGAATCTTCGGCCATGCGCACTTTCTGCACAGCAGTTTCAGCGGTGAATGGCGGAACGGGAGCTTTGATTTCTTCGTTCATGAGGTTTCTCCGTTTTGGAAGGATTAGTGAGTCAAGCCTGCCACATGCCCGGCATCGAAACATAGCTGGGCAAAGCGCGAATGCGATGAAACCAGTCGACGATATTGGGGTAAGCGCCGATGTCGATGCCGCCCTCCGGCGCCAGTGCCGAATAGGGATAAACGGCAATGTCGGCGATGGATACCGAGTCACTGGCGAGCCAATTGCGGCTTTGCAGGTGGCGGTCGATAATGCCCAATACCTTATCTGCGGTTTGCCGGGTTTTTGACATATCGATATCGCGGCCGAATTTATGATGCGCTCGTAACAAGGCCGGACCGTTGGCAACTTCGTTGGCGGCGGTCGATAGCCAGGCGGCGATTTGCGCCAGACGGTAGGCGTCGTCGGGCCACCATTGTTCGCCACTGTATGATTCACCACCGTAGCGTTTGGCCAGATAGACCAGAATGGCCTGGCTGTCGCGGATAATCAGGCCATCGTCATCCAGGACCGGTGCCTGGCCGAACGGGTTGCGTTGCAAATAGTCCGGGCTGTGCTGTTCACCACCGGCTAAATTGGCAGTCTCATACGGCAACGCCAAAAAACTCAGCAATAAACGGACTTTATGGCAGTTACCGGATAGCGGCATGTTGTACAGGGTGATCAAGTTATTCTCCTGATTAAGCGAAACTTTCGGACTGCAGCCGTTCGTCGGCAATGCCGAGTCGACGGGCGGTTTGGCGCACGGTGTCGATCAAGCTCACCGGGCCGCAAACGTAAATAACGGCATCGGCGGAAATGCTGTTCAACAACTCTGATACGTCCAGCCGGGTTGGCATTTGCGTCTGACTGAAATAAAACCGGATTTGATTGGGGAAATGCCGCCACAAATCTTCGGCAAACGCCATTTGCTCTGCTGCCTGGCCTGTGTAGTGCAGTTGGAAATCCACACCGCGTGTCGCCAACTCCTCCGCCATCGCTTTGATCGGTGTGATGCCGATGCCGCCGGCAATCAATAACGCCGGGCGGGTGTCATCGTGCAGCGGGAAATGGTTTTCCGGCGCATCGACGTTGAGGCGGGTGCCGATTTGCCAGCCGTCGTGCAATGCTTGCGAGCCACCTTCGCCATCGTCAACCCGCAAGACCGCAATGCGATATTGCCCGGGCTGGTCAGTTGCGTCGGTCAGCGAATAGGCGCGCGATGTAACACTGCCGTCCGGCATCGCGATCGGCACGCGGATATGCGCCCCGGCCCGATACACCGGCAGCGGTTTCCCGTCGGCATGGCGCAATTCATAAGCGCGAATGCGCGGCGTCAATTGACGAATCCCGGCTATCGTTAATGGCAATGCGCCGCCACCCAAAACACCGGGCGCTTGCCGTACCACCGCCGGTTGTTGTTGGCGAGCTTGAACGAGCAGTGCTTCGACTTCATGCTGGCTGTAGCGCGGCGTGATGTACTTGGGGCAATTCCAGTCGAAGGCTTCGACCTGGATAACGATGCCGCGCTCGACCGGGGCCCGATAATCGGGCGATTCCAGTTTCGCCAGCAATGCGGACTCGGTGCGCTCGTCTACCGCGCGCGCACGGCCCCAGATTTTCAAGCGCCGCCGTTGCGGATAATCCATTAGAATCAAGCTCACCCGGTCATCGCCGCGTAAATTGCCTACCGAAATGTATTGGCGGTTGCCGCTGAAATCGGCATAGCCAATGGTATGGTCATCCAGCACTTTCAGGAACCCCGCCGGCCCGCCGCGATGCTGCACATAGGGCCAGCCGGCTTGACTCACCGTGGCTTGATAAAAGCTGTCGCGCTCGGCTATAAAGGCTTGCTCGGCAGCGCCTAGTGTCGCCACCTCAGCCTCGCCGAGTTCCGCTGACCGATACGCAGCGCGACTACCCATTTCGGTCTGCACTGCTTGCACGTCCGGGGTGAAACTGATGCTGGCAAAAGCACGGGCCATGACTTTGCTCCTGATTTGGATTGAAATATTGGCGTTAACCATGACAGCCATAAGCTGCAATACTTTATTCCATTCGGCACAAGAACCCGGGCGCAAGTCCATACTTGAACCTGGCCCGGTTCAATATCAGGCCGCCTGTTTTAGCGCCACTTTCGGGAAGTCGATGTCAACCCGGCTGGTTTTACCCAGTATGTTGGTCAACACGTTCATGCCAACATGAGTGATCACCTCGACAATGTCCGCCTCGCTGTAGCCAGCATCGCGCATGGTCTGCAACTCGGCATTGGTCACCTCGCCATTGTGTTCGGCCAGGGCGCGTGCGAACTTAACCGCCACCGCCGCCTTGGCGTCCTGACTGGAACCGGCGCGGTTTGTTTCAATTTCAGCCCCGTTCAAACCGGCTTTGCGGCCGATGGTGGTATGTGCGGACAGGCAGTATTCGCATTGGTTTTTCTGGGCCAGTGTCAACGCGATGCGTTCGCGGGTAGCGGCGTCCAGTGAACCGTGATTGGCGATGTGATGCAAGCCGAGGAAGGCCTTCAAGGCATCCGGCGAGTGGGCGAACACCCGCAGGAAATTAGGCACCATACCCAACTGGCTTTGGATCGCATCCAACAGGCTGCGTTGTTCGGTGTTGGCACTTTCGTTGCTAACGGTGGTAATACGGCTCATGATAGTTCTCCAAATAATGAAAGGGTTTGTCATACGCCTGAATGAAATTCAGTAGGCAGGAACAGTGTGTCTTATTGCAAATCAATAAAGAATAGTTAAAATTATCAATTTACTATTCCAGTAAATGAAATTATCAATGGATCGTCTGCATTTAATGAGCGTGTATGTCGCGGTGGTCGAAGCGGAGGGCTTTGCTGGCGGCGCCCGCAAGCTGCACATGTCGCCACCGGCCGTGACGCGTGCGGTGGCGGCGCTGGAAGAGCGCTTGGGCGTTAAATTGCTGAACCGCACCACCCGCTACGTGCGGATGACCGAGACTGGCCAGAAGTACTACGAAGACGCCAAACGCATCATCGCCTTGGCCGATGAAGCCGATAACGCAGCACTGGGCATCAACGCCGAACCGCGAGGCCAACTCACTGTCACCGCCTCGGTTCTGTTTGGACGCTTGTATGTGATGCCGGGCATCGTCGAGTATTTACGCCGATACCCGGCGGTGGAAGTCAATGCGCTGTTCGTCGACCGGGTTGTCAACATGCTGGAAGAAGGCGTGGACGTGGCGATCCGCATCGCCGAACTGCCCGATTCGTCGTACCGGGCACTGCGAGTCGGCTCGGTAAGGCGGGTACTGTGTGCATCGCCGGATTATTTGGACATGCACGGCATTCCACAAACGCCGCACGATTTGCTCAAGCATCGAATCATCCTGGCGCGCGGCTTGAATCCGAATAATGAAATGCGCTTTCTGAAGGGCGGCCTGCCGCAGACGGTGAAGTTACAGCCGGTATTGAGCGTTAGCGACAACGACTCAGCGGCCAGTGCAGCCACGGCCGGCTTGGGCATTACCCGCCTGCTGTCCTACCAAATTGCCGAGCCGCTACAGACAGGCAAACTGAAAGTCGTGCTCAGCGAGTTCGAAAGCCCACCGGTTCCAGTCCATATCCTGCACCGTGAAGGCCGCCATTCGTCGGCGAAAGTCCGTTCGTTCGTCGATTTAATGGCAGAGCGTTTGCGGACCGAGTTATCGCTGAATTGATCGGTTTTTTTAACTTTCCCGGTGTTTCTGGTGAGTAGACATTCACTATCAAAGGGCAGCCAACTCTTTTAAGCAAACCAACGCAATACTATATATTCGCGCTGATCTACTCCAGCAGCATCCATCAAGAACCAGACAAGTTCTGGCCTGGTGACCACATACCAAAGTGACCACAATGCTCACCCATTACAAACGTTACAGGTCACTGGCCGCAGTTCGCGTGAAAGACCACGCACGATGTCGAGCAGTAGAGAGGTGTCGGGGTGGATTGAGGAAGGCGCATGGTGCATATGCATGACTTTACCTTTTACTCAATTATGAAATTAGAGAGCCTATTTGACGCGCCAGCCGAAGCGCCCCTGGCGCTCTGCACGCAAGGCAGCACGGCGGCCACGTGCTGCCTGCACACCGGAGAGCAGAATCAGGCCAATGACGAAGTAGCTGCCGGTGAATAGTAGCGCGCGCCGGTGATCACCGCCGGTCAGCAAAGTAGTGATGCCGTAGGTGAGCGGCCCGGCGATGGAAGCGAGCTTCACTGCCAGCCCCCAGAACCCGTAAAATTCTGCCAAGCGGGAGGGTGGCGCCAGCACACCCACCAGCGCCCGGCCGGCAGACTGCGAGGCACCCAGGCACAAGCCTGCGATGTTCGCCGCTGCCCAGAACAAGGCGGCGCCTTCCGATACCCCCGCCGCCGCCCAAGCCAGCAAAATGGTCACTATCCACCCCGCTAGCGTCAGCGCAATGGTGCGGATATGGCCGATGCGATCCTGCAGGTGACCGAACAGGAAGGCGCCAATTGCCGCCGTAATATTGACGGCAAAAATCAGCAGCAAAGCCTCGCGGGTGGTGAATTTTAGTGCTTGGGTAGCGTAGACGGCGGTCAGGGTAATCACCGCTGCAATACCGGCCTGATAAAACAGGCTGCACAGCAGAAAGCGGCGCAAGTCGGCGAATTGCCGCAGATTGCGCAGGGTCTGCCACACATCCAGCCAGGCATCACGTAGCCGTGCGTCTTTGGCGTTGGGCACAGCACGCTCGCGCAACAGCAGGAATGTGGGCAAACTGGCCAGCGCAAAGACTCCGGCAGTGATCAGCATTGTCACCGGCACGAACTGCGTGGCCGCCTGGCCGTGGGCTTCGGCCCAGGTGACGTAGAGCAGGCACAGGCCGAGCGTGAGCAGCCCGCCGATGTAACCAAGACTCCAGCCCCAGCCGGAAACACGACCCATAGCACGGACTTTGGCGATTTCCGGCAAAAATGCCGCGATCAAATTCTCGCCGCTGCCGAAAAAAAAGTTGGAGGCAATCACGCATACAATGGCGAGCCACAGTGTTTCCGGCTGGGCAAAATAGAGCAAGGCGGTGAACAGCACGCAGCCAGCGGTAGTGATTACCAGCAGTTTTTTCTTGGCTGCATGCAGGTCGGCATAGGCGCCGATGATTGGAGCGCTGAGCACGACCAGAAGATAGGAAAAGGAAAGCGCGGCCGTCCAGGCGAAGGTGGCCCACGGCGCGTTGCCCGCGACCACCGCCACGAAATAGGCGTTGAACAGCGCGGTGATAACCACGGTAGTGTAGCCGGAGTTGGCGAAGTCGTACATCGCCCAAGCCCACAGTTCGCGCGGGCGGACATCGGAACGCAGAGCAGTTTGTGGATGACGCGACTTCATAAGATCTAGCGCCGCTTCAAGTGCAGCACTACCCAGTATGCCGCTAGCGCGGCAATGATGTGCTTGACCGTGTGGCCACTAATGAAGCCGCCAGTGAGCGAGAAAACCGAGCGATCGCTGAAGTCGAACAGAAAGGCCAGACTATATAGCCCAATGGCGGTCAGAATGTTGCGATTCCCATTATAGCGCGGCGAATAAAGCCAGAGTAGTGGCGGAATCAGCAGTATGACGGTGAGCTGAATCTGCCCATAATAACGCAGATCGCCTACACCCTGCACTTCGCTCCAGCCCCAGTAAAATACACTGTCAAGACCTGCGATGACAAGCAGCGGTAGCAGGCGCAACCCAGCTTTGATGTTCACGCGCTCGCAAAGGATCGCGGCAAACCAGGCCATGAGAGCCAGTGCTATCGCCGCCAGCAGCAACAGGCTGAACACCTTAAAGTGGGAATCAGCGTGCTTCCAGCTCTTCATGCCACCTCCTCACGCTGTGCCAGCAGCAGGTCGATCACCCGCCACAGCCGCCATAGGTCGGGCAGGTCTTCGCTCCAGAAACGCCACGAAAACAGGTGAGAAATGCTCAGGTCGACATGACCGATGACGTGATGAATAAGATAAACGCGCGATTGCTTCTCCGGCGCGGCGGCGGCGAGTGCCAGGCTCTCCGGGTAAGGGATGAGGTTATCGTTTTTGCCATGCACTAGGATGAGCTGCGCCTTGAGCGGTTTCAAATCGTAGCGCGCCAAGTCAAGGTGTTTGATATCCGCCTGCATGGTCGCAGGCAGCCGTGTCAGCAGTGCGGGAAAAAGTGCAGGGTCACTGTTGACCGCCAGCGTATACACCGACCTCGCTTCGGTGCTCAACTGCGAGGCCAGGGCGGTGAGATCGGCTTCTGCGTCCCGGCTGCGCAGCGCTACCATCTGATCGAATACCCTGCGATCAAGCGCCGCATTTCCGTTCCCCTCTGCCAGGTAATCGAGGCTGGAATAGACCAGCACCATCCTGCCGGTGTCGTCCGGTGTGAGGTAATGCTGCTTGCCGGCGTGTTCGAACCAGCCGGTGGTGAAGAAACGCATCGCACGCGGCAGGTCGTGGTAGCCGCCCAACCCCACGATGAAGCGCACTTTTTCGCGGATATCGTCTTCCAGCGCGGCGAGAACGGTGGGGCCGACCGAGTAGCTGAAGGCGAACATGCCGGCGCGGCCGCCGGGAGCCAGTTCATGGCGGCTGGCAAGATAGGCGAATGCATCCGCGATCTCACGGATATCTGAAGGACGGATGCGCAGTTGCCGGAATCCGTCCAGGTCTGGCGCCAGCACCGCAAACCCGGCGCGCGCAAGAGTGGTGGCAAAGGCGACAAAACGCGGGTCATCCTTACTCTGCGGTACCGCACCGGGAACAGCTACGATGGCAGCGCGTGGGCAGTGTTTACTGCGCTCATCATCTTGCGGAAGGGCAATAGCTGAAGGGTGTGCGCAGTCATCCAGCTTGCCGGGCAGATAAAGATCTGCGTGGTGCGTGCGTCCAGCTACAGCATACGAAACTGGCTGCCGTTGTGGGGTAGGTGTGGTCTGCTTGAGTCTTGATTTGCCATCGACCTCGGCGAAATCCTGCAGCACCAGCGCGGCTTCGTAGTGCCGACCGAAAGTGCAGCCCGCCAGTAATAGAAGAAACGTAACGGCCATCAGGCCGTGTACCACCCTGCGCAATGCAGGTCTCATCAGGCGCCTTCCCCCGTGGAGGCAACATGCTCCTCCTTCAACTTCCAGCGCAGGATTTTGCCAATCGGTGATTTTGGCAGTTTATCGCGGAATTCCACCTGTTTTGGCACTTTGTATTCAGTCAGGTTAGCATGGCAATGTGCAATCACGGCCTCGGTGGTCAGTGCTGGGTCTTTTTTTACCAGATAGACTTTGACTGCTTCGCCGCTCTTTTCATCAGGTGCGCCGATCACGCCCACTTCCTTAACGCCGGGATGCAGCATCACCACCTCCTCGATCTCATTGGGCCAGACTTTGAATCCGGAGACCACAATCACGTCTTTGTGACGATCAATGTAGCGGATATAGCCGCGCTCGTCCATCTTGCAGATATCCCCGGTGCGTAGCCAACCGTCGATGCTGAGGACGCTGGCGGTCTCAATCGGCATGTTCCAGAGCCGTGCATCACCTGCGGGCCTTTTACGCACAGCTCGTCCTCTTCGCCCACAGGCAGCTCGCGCCCTGCCTCGTCGTGTATCTCTACCTGAATAGAGGGGATAAGCATGCCGATCATGCCGCTGAATTCTCTGGCATCCAGCGGATTGGTGCAGACAATGGGTGCTGCCTCTGTCAGGCCATAGCCTTCGATCAGCGGCACAGCCATTATCTGCAACCAGCGCTCCGCCACTGCGCGTTGCACTGACGCACCACCTGCCACTGCCACCTTTAGCGCACCGGCGTTGACCTCTTGTACTTTCTTGAAATCCGGCGCACGCAACAGCATATCAAATAAGGTGTTAACGCCGGTGATGACGGTGAAACGCGTCTTGCGCAACTCCTTGATAAAGCTGGGAATGTCGCGCGGATTGGTAATGGGCACGTTATTCGCGTCCCATTTCACGAAAGTGAGAAGATTGGCAGTGAGCGCGAAGATATGGTAGAGCGGCAACGGCGTGATGACGATTTCCCCCCCCCCCTTCTTGAGCGTGCCGCTGATCCATGCTGAGGTCTGCTCCACGTTGGCCACCATGTTGCCGTGCGTCAGTATCGTGCCTTTAGCGACACCCGTCGTACCGCCGGTGTATTGCAAGAAGGCGATGTCGTTATGCGTAACTGGCATGTCGCGCAGCGCGTGGCGTGCGCCGAGTTTCAGCGCGGTGTTGAATGCTGTGGCTATCGGTAGGTCCCAGCGGGGCACCATGCGCTTGATCCATTTAATGATCAAGTTGACCAGACATTTTTTCAGTGGCGGGAACAGATCGCCTACTTGGGTGGTAATGATATGGCGTACAGCGGTTTTTTTGAGGGACTGCTGCAGCGTGTGTGCGAAATTTTCCAAAACAACAACGGCTACAGCACCGGAATCGGCCAACTGGTGTTGCAGCTCGCGCGGAGTGTAGAGCGGATTAACGTTGACCACCACTAGGCCGGCGCGCAGCGCGCCGAATAGCGCCACCGGATATTGCAACAGGTTGGGCAGCATGATGGCCACGCGGTCACCTTTGCTCAGCCCGAATTCATGCTGAAAATAGGCGCCGAAATCCCGGGATTGCTGGTCGAGCTCGCCATAACTTAAAGTGACGCCCATGTTGGTGAAAGCGAGGAGTTTTTGGAAATTTTCGCAACTCTGTTTGAGCATGTCCTTGAATGAAGCATAACGGGAAATGTCGATCTCGGACGGAACGCCTTGTGGATAGTGATGGGCACCATGTAATTCTCCAATGATGTGTTGGCAATGCCTGCCGCAATAAAAGACTCAAATCCTTTACGCATCATCATGACGCCGATGGCGGCGAGCAGCAGCATGGCGATCTTGGAAATAATCTTCTCACCCACCTGCCCCAGCATGCGGCTGATACTTCCAATAGACATTATGATTTGTCTAGCAGAGCGGGTGAAGTCCAAACTTCACCCTCAGCCGACAGACTTAATTTTTCCGATCAGTCATAAACCTGATGAAACTTTTAAGCGCTGGCACTCTCATATCGTGAGTGCTAAAATGTTCTTTGAGGAGGGATATTCCCAATATGACCAATACCATGACTTTACCGACAATCAGCTCAACCGACGGACTGGACCAGTACATTCGTCTGGTGAAGTCTTTCCCGATGCTGAGTGCAGAGGACGAATTCGCGCTGGCGACCCGCTTGCAGAAAGATAACGATCTGGAAGCAGCCAAGCAGTTGATTCTTTCCCATATGCGTTTGGTAGTAAGCATTGCACGCGGTTATTCCGGTTACGGATTGCCTCAAGCCGACCTGATTCAGGAAGGTAATATCGGCCTGATGAAAGCAGTCAGGAAATTCGACCCGGAGCGCGGCGTGCGTCTGGTTTCCTTTGCCATGCACTGGATCAAGGCAGAGATTCATGAATATATCGTGCGCAACTGGCGCCTGGTGAAGATCGCAACCACCAAGGCACAGCGCAAGCTGTTCTTCAATCTGCGCAGCATGAAGCAAGGCCTTGGCACGCTCGATACCAGAGAAGTCAAGCACATCGCCGACGAGCTGAACGTGAAGCCGGAAGAAGTCCTGGAGATGGAAGCCCGCATGAACGGCCACGAAATCTCGCTGGAAGGCTACGGCGATGACGATGGCGAAGAAGTTTTCAGCCCGATCGCCTATCTGGAAGATCCGAACGCCGAACCTTCAGAATTTCTGGCCGAAAGGCAGGCTGAACGGCTCGAAATGTCCGGCTTGGCTCAGGCGATGGACAGCCTGGATGAGCGCAGCCGTCGTATCGTACAAGCGCGCTGGTTACAGGAAGAGAATTCAGCCACCTTACACGATCTGGCCAATGAGTTCGGTGTATCTGCCGAAAGAATCCGGCAGATCGAGCAGAAGGCTATGCAGAAGATGCGCTCACTATTGAGCGAAAGCCAGACGTAATCAGATATCTGTCGTCACAAATAAAAAAGGCTGCCGCGCGGCCTGTGTAAAACCCAGTCTGACAGCCGGTAAATTAAGACAATGCCTGTTATCGCGAGATAACAGGCATTGTTACTTATGGGATTTGTACAAGGAGAAACGAGATCACAAGGGGCGCTGTTTCCGGTATCGCTGGATGAGCTGATTCCAGCCGGGCATCTGGT